>Ga0153977_1000016_pt1 | contig 130230 bp, 118 predicted proteins | sample TSGA061MetaG_FD_104710 | JGI IMG/M metagenome (GOLD analysis project Ga0153977, IMG submission 104710) | Attine ant fungus gardens microbial communities from Georgia, USA - TSGA061 MetaG | ecosystem: Host-associated > Fungi > Mycelium > Unclassified | place: USA: Georgia, Yuchi Wildlife... | reverse complement strand
GCGTATCCTTGGTGGGCTAGCAATAGCAAAGGGAGACGTGCCAGAGCGGCCGAATGGGCTTCACTGCTAATGAAGTGTGGGGCACAACTCCACCGGGGGTTCAAATCCCCCCGTCTCCGCGAACAGGTCCCGGTTTTCGAACCGGGGCCTTTTGCGTTTAACCGGGGCCTTTTGCGTTTAACCGGGGCCTTTTGCGTTCAAGGGTGCCGTGGCGTTTTGCGTTTAAGGGTGCCGTGGGCGGCCTCCGTGCGGCCTGGTTGGGGCCTGAACGCGCGGATGACTTCCCCTGCGGCGGCCATTAGTACCGGGCGCGGGTGGCTCCCCTGCTCGGGTATCGTGTATTTATATGACACGTCATGAACAGCAGTCGCGTTTGTCAAATGTCGCCCGAGTCGACTCGTTCTCGAGGGACACGAGGGAATTCGTTGAAGCGTCGATGCGCGGTGACGGGTGTCTGGTACGCGTTACGCACGCGTCGGTCGGCTCGACAGACATTATGGCCCGGCGGGGTGACTACCTGCTGCATCCCTTTCCGGGCTTCGTGTCCGGCTACGACTTCATCGGCATTGTCGAGTTCATCGACCGTCCTGCACAAAGCCTTGGTTTATCTGTTGGCGATCGGGTGGCGGGGGTTCTTCCTGGGATGGGTGCACACGCAACCAGGCTGCGGGTTCCATCATCGTTACTCGTGCCCGTGCCGGACGGTTTGGCCTCGGAAGATGCAGCGACGCTCCCACTCGACGGCGTCACCGCGAGACACGCATTGGACCTGCTCAAGCCAAGTCCCAGGGCGCTCTTCATCAATGGCGTGAGCGGCGCGGTGGGTCTTCTCGCTGCGCAACTCGCTGCTCTTGACGGTGTTCGCGTCTCGGGCACAGCATCCCCGGCTTCTGCGGCACTCGCCATGCAGTACGGCGCCGCAACGTTCGACTACGGCGACACACAATGGCCACGACAACTACTTGACCAAGTAGGCAAAGTCGATGGGGTGATCGACCATACAGGATCTCGAACCCTGAATTCTGTCGTCAAGCGAAACGGACGGATCGTGCGGACGGCATTTGGCGGGCCCGTCGGCCATCAGAAAGCTGCGACGGCTGCGGGCTTCGCCAAGACGCTCGTGCAGCGTTTCGCGCAACCGTCCGAGGTTGTTTGCTCGACCCCAATGTATGTTGCAATGAAGCGCCGCTCCTACCGGCGCGACCTCACTAAGGTCCTTGAGCTCGCTGACAGTGGCCGGTTGAAACCACTCGATCCGGTGGTCTACGACGTCAGCCACTACCGTGAAGCCCTTGATGCTGCGGGACAGCCGGCATCGGGCAAGAAAGTCGTCCTCACGTTCGGCGAATGAACACTCTTCGGCGGCGAATGTGCCCCGGTTTTCGAACCGGGACCATTTGCGTTTGAGGGTTTGTGCTGGGCGTACCGTGTCGCCCGCTGGCCGGGCTCAGGCGCGCTTTGCCCCTGCTGACGTGCCGCTGACCTCGGCTCCTGCATGACGATGGAGGGTCAGGCTGTCCACGGTACTGATCAGCATCAGGACGGCCATGGCGATGAAGGCTCCCTTGTACGCCCCCAGTTGCTCTGGCCCGAACAGGCGGGTGGCGTCAAAGAGCCGCAGGAACAAAGCCCCGACCGCGATCCCCGCCGCCGCTGCCAGCTGAACGAGGGTTGCCGAGATCGCATTGGCCGATGGCAACTGCCCCGGGACGATGTCCGCATATTGCACCGATGCGTAAGCGGAGAAGCCAATGGACCGGAACGCGCCGCTGAACAGCAGCAAAGCGAAAATCAGCGGTTCCGGTGTTTGGGCGTCAAGGAAAGCGCACAAAGCGAACGTCACGGCGGAAGCGAACGATGCGAAGACAAGCACGGTCTTGAACCCGAACCGCCTGATAAGTGGAGTGGTGGCAGGTTTGATCCCGATGTTGCCCACGAAGACTGCTGCGACCATGACGCCGGCTTTCAGCGGATCCCAGCCAAATCCGTCCTGGAACATCAAAGGCAGCAAGAAGGGGACCGAGCTGATGGTCAGACGATAGATGAAGCCGCCGGTGGAGGTGGCCCGGAAGGTCCTCGTGCCAAAGACACTGAGATTGAACAGCGGGACTGTGGCCTTGCCCATCCACCAGACCGCCCCCGCCAGGGACAGCACTCCAGCGGTTACCACTACGACAGCCAGCACGTTGGACGCTTGGCCGCCCAGGGTTTCCAGTCCCACCACCAACGCCCCGACGCCGAGGGTGGTCAGCATCAGCCCGAACCAGTCAAGGCGACGCTTCCCGTCGAACTGCGTCGGCGGCACCAGCCGCAGCGCAGCGATGAAGGCTGCCAGGCCCAGCGGGACGTTGATGAGGAAGATCCAGTGCCATGAAAGGAACGTCGTGAGGGCTCCACCCACCATCGGCGCAAGGACCGGGGCGAGGAGCCCTGGCCACACCAGATAGGCGGTTGCCCGGAGGAGCTCGGATTTGGGCGTTCCCCGCAGGACCACCAGTGTCCCAACCGGAACCATCATGGCCCCGCCGATCCCCTGGGCCACCCGGCTGAGCGTGAGCATGGTCAGGTCAGTGCTTACTGCGCAGAGCAGGGAAGCGATGGTGAAGACCGAAATGGCCAAGCAGAAGATCCTGCGCGCGCCGAATCGTTCAGCGAGCCAACTGCTCAGTGGGATTCCCATCGCGACCGTTACCAAGTAGGCCGTCATGGTGATGTTGATGTCGGCCGGGGCGACCCTGAAATCGGATGCGATGCTCGGAATCGCGGTGGTCAGGATTGTCCCGTCCAGGAATTCCATGAAAAATGTCGCGGCCACCAACAAGGCCAAGCGTGGGCGCCAACTACTCTGGCTGGCTTCTGCGAGGCCTGCGCTAGGTCTTGTGGTCATGACTCCGGTCCAAGTTCGTCGCTGGTGCTCCCGAAGGCAGCAGGGCGTTTCCTCGATCCTATAGACCTGTTGTGGGAGCGATCACAAGATGACGCTTTCCTACTTCCGGCTACCCCGCCTGTGCCAACGCAAGAGGAAGGACGGCGGCAGCACCTGCCTGCCGCAAAGCGCGCGCCGAAACCGTCATGGTCCATCGGCTGTCAACCAGATCGTCCACCAACAACACGGGCTGGCTCCCCATTCCAGCCAGGGCTTCAGAAAGTTCCGGCCCAACAACCAGCCGTTCCCAAACCCCGGCGAGCCTGTAGGCGCTGTTTCCGCCCCGCGCTCCGGTTGGACCACCGTGAGCAGGCTGTAGTGGCCCCAGGTACGGCATCCTGCCTATTTCAGCTATTCCCCGGGCCAAGGAATCAACCAGTTGCGGTTTGCTTCGGGACGGAATGCTGACGACGGCCACCGGGCGACCGACGCCACTCCACGGCGTTCCGCCCTCGGCACCTGACCATTCCTGCAGTACCTGAACGCATGCCTGCAGCATCCCGGTATCCACGGCACGGTCCTGTGCGCCGGCAGCAAACAGTTCACGGAGGGCGCCGCCCCAGCCAAGGTCGGTCAGCCTGGCCAGAACACGTCCCTCGGCGACGCTTTCGTCGGGCTTGATCTTTCCCTTGACTGTGACACCGAGCCGGTCCATTCCGCTGGGCCATTGAAGGCGGGGCTCTACCGCGATTCCTGCCCGGCGGAGGGTCTGGCCCGCCGCCTCCACAGCCGAGTCCGCCACGTCCACGGGGAACCATCTGCCCGCACAGTTGTCACAGCGGCCACAGGCGGCAGCAGTTTCGTCGTCAAGCACCGAGGTGATGTACTCCATCCGGCAGCCGGCCGTGTCCTGGTAGACCACCATGGAGTCCTGCTCGTCCACCCGCGCCTCGGCAATGCGGGCATAGCGTTCGGCGTCGTAGTGCCATGGCCGACCGGTTGACCGCCAGCCGCCGCCGACGCGTTCGACGGCTCCATCCACCGCCAAAACCTTCAAGAGCAATTCCAGTGGTGTCCGGCGAAGGTCCACCCGGGCCTCCAACGCGACGGTGGACATGGCTGAACCGGCATCGCCGAGGACAGCCAGCACAGCGGCTGCCTTCTCCTGCGACGGCATGGACGCTGTGGCGAAGTACTGCCAGATCTCACGGTCTTCCGACCCCGGAAGCAGCAGCACATCCGCGTTGGCGGCGCCACGGCCGGCGCGGCCGACTTGCTGGTAGTAGGCGACAGGTGATGACGGTGCCCCGAGGTGGATGACGAAGCCGAGGTCAGGCTTATCGAAGCCCATGCCCAAAGCTGAAGTTGCCACGAGCGCCTTCACTTGGTTGTCCTTGAGCAGTTGTTCTGCCCGCTCGCGGTCAGCGGGGTCGGTCCTGCCTGTGTAGGAGAGCACGTTGTGCCCGGCCCCGGCAAGCAGCCGCGCAGTGTCTTCGGCCGCAGAAACGGTGAGGGTGTAGATGATGCCGCTCCCCGGCATGTCCGCAAGATGGGTCAGCAGCCAGCCCAGCCGGTCCCGGGAGTCGGCGAGGTTGAGGACACCCAGACGCAGCGACTCCCGCCCCAGGCCGCCGCGGATGGTCAGCACTCCGGAGCCGAGCTGCTCTTCAATGTCATGGACCACCCTGGAGTTGGCGGTAGCTGTCGTTGCCAGGACGGGGACGGTCTCCGGGAGCTGGGCGATGAGGTCGGAGATACGGCGGTAATCAGGCCGGAAGTCGTGTCCCCAGTCGGAAATACAGTGGGCTTCGTCGATCACCAGAAGCCCTGTCCTCCGGATCAGCTCCGGAAGCTGGTTCTCCCGGAAGGACGGATTGGTGAGTCGCTCTGGAGACACGAGGAGAACATCGACTTCGTCCGCCGCCAACTGGGCCAGGACTGTGTCCCATTCAAGGGCATTTGCGGAGTTGATGGCCACAGCGCGGACGCCTGCCCGAGCCGCCGCGGCCACCTGGTCACGCATGAGAGCCAGCAGCGGTGAGACGATCAGGGTTGGCCCGGCTCCCCTGCGCCGCAAGAGCAAGGATGAAACGAAGTAGACGGCGGACTTTCCCCAGCCGGTGCGTTGGACCACGAGTGCCCTGCGGCCGGCATCCACCAACGCCTCGATCGCTTCGAACTGACCATCATGGAACTGCGCGCCGGGATGGCCAACCAGTTCGCGAAGGCAAGCCAGGGCCTCCTGTTGGGTTGTTGATTGCACGGGAACGGCAGTGTTTGGGGAGTTGTTGGCCATGACCCCAGTATTCCAGTCGCCCCTGACAGCAAGAACGGGCAGGCCCTGCTATGTGGATAACAGCTGAGTGGATGACAACTATCCACATAGGACCGCCCCGGTTCATGCCGCGCCGGGCAGCCACAGTAGGATTGAGCCCGTGACTAGCGAGCAGAACAAGACATTCGACCTCTCGGCATCCTTCAAGGCGTACGACGTCCGGGGCATCGTAGGTGAATCCATCACGGCTGAAATCGTCGAGGCAGTCGGCGCTGCCTTCATCGACGTCCTGGGCCTTGAGGGCGAAACTGTCCTCGTTGGAGGCGACATGCGTCCTTCGTCACCGGAGTTCAGCCAGGCCTTCGCCAACGGCGCCGCAACCCGTGGAGCCAACGTCCAGCTCTTGGACCTGATCTCCACCGACGAGCTCTACTACGCGTGCGGCGCCCTGAACGCCGCCGGCGCCACTTTCACCGCCAGCCACAACCCCGCCGAATACAACGGCATCAAGATGGCCAAGGCCGGCGCCCAGCCCATCTCTTCCGAAAGCGGATTGAAGGAAATCCAGGCACTCGCCGAGCAGTACCTGAACGCAGGGACCATCCCGTCCGCCGCGACGCGCGGTGAGATCGGTGTCCACGATGTCTTGAAGGACTACTCCGAATACCTGCGCAAGCTGGTGGATCTTTCAGGTTCCCGGCCGCTGAAAATCGTGGTCGACGCCGGCAACGGTATGGCAGGCCTCACCACTCCGGCAGTCCTGGGCGACAAGTTGCTCCCGGCGCTGCCCTTCGAAATCATCCCGCTCTACTTCGAACTGGACGGTTCCTTCCCGAACCACCCCGCCAACCCGCTGGAACCGGAAAACCTTCGCGACCTCCAGGCGGCTGTCGTCAAGCATGGCGCGGACATCGGCCTCGCTTTCGATGGCGATGCAGACCGCTGCTTCGTGATCGATGAAAAGGGCGAGCCCGTGTCCCCGTCGGCCATCACAGGCATGGTTGCCCGCCGCGAGATCGCCCGGGCCCGGAAGTCCGGGGAAGAAACCCCGGTCATCATCCACAATCTGCTGACGTCAAAAGCTGTTCCGGAACTCGTAGCAAAGGACGGCGGCCGTGCCGTCCGGACCCGTGTGGGGCACTCCTTCATCAAGGCCGTCATGGCGGAGGAAGGGGCAGTCTTCGGCGGGGAGCACTCGGCGCACTTCTACTTCAGGGACTTCTGGAACGCAGACACCGGAATGCTCGCAGCCATGCACGTACTTGCTGCCCTCGGTGAGCAGGACGGACCGCTCTCCGAACTCGGCCGCCAATACGAACCCTACGTATCCTCGGGCGAGATCAACTCCGAGATCGAGGACAAAGCCGGTGCCGTGGAGCGTGTCCGGGTGGACTTTGAAACCGAAGACATCGAGATCGACCACATGGATGGCAGCACCTTCACTGCGAAGGACGGCAGCTGGTGGTTCAACCTCCGCCCGTCCAACACCGAGCCCTTCCTGCGCTTGAACGCCGAGGCCAAGGACCAGGCCACCATGGAGAAGGTCCGCGACCGCGTCCTGGCACTGGTACGAGGCTAGGCGCACAAACATGACGCAGCTTCCGCCCGAGGTACGGACCTCGCCTGAATCCGAATTGGCTGCCGTTGTGGCCGAGGCCTTGAAACTGGCAGAGGCCCAGCTGGTCCTTAACAAGAGCTTCGCCCCGTTCGTCTTCATGCTCGACGCCGAGGGCACTGTCCAGAACGGCGAGGTCCCCCAGGAAATCCGGGGGACCATGCCCCCGGACCCAGTGGTGGCCGTGAAGCTGACAGTCGACCTCTTCGCTGGATACGCACAGACCCTCCACGCCATGGTGGCTGTACTGGATCCGCTGTCGGCCAAGGCCGAGGACACGCTCCACCTTTGGGCTGAACACCGCAGTGGCATTGCCCAGCTCATCCGGGTGGACTTCACCCGCAAGAAGTTCCTCAAGCACCCCACTTTCAGCGAACCCCGGGTCGAGACCCAGCCCGCCCACCTGTGGAACGGTGAAGCGCCGGCCCCCGCGCAGGAATGGTGGCACGAGGGACTTTCGGAACAGGCCATCCAGGATGTCTTTAAGCTTGTGGGAGTCGCAGTTCCGTTCGCCGAGGATCAGCTTTCCAGGAACGGCGGCCTGGCCCCCTACGGGATCACCACCGACCTCGCCGGCGAGTTGGGGCATCACATGGCCTACCAGGAGGCCAACGCAGACGGCGAAGTAGATTCTGCGGAGTCCGTTCTGATGATGGCCGATGGCTTCCGCAACAAAAAAGACACGCTCAGGGGAACCTGCATCCTGTCCGATGTTCTCGTTCAGGTTGAAGACGGTGGGGCCGTGGACGCAGTCAGGCTGCACATCGAACACTCCGAAGGACTGTCCATGAACATCTTGAAGCCGTATGAGATTGACGGGCAATCCCGAGCGGTCGTCTTCGGAGATTCAGCAGTTATTCCTGCCGACGCACATGTGTGGTCAGCATGAGTGGACAAAGCTCCAGCGCCGTCCCAGAAGACTCAGTGCCCGAAGACTCAGTGCCGGGAGACTCAGTGCAGGGAGAATCAGAAGAATCAGCCCAGGCCCGCGAGCTCCGGGAGACCCTGGGCACTGGCCTTGGGACCGCCCAGGAACATCTCCAACAGAATGGCGGCTTCTTCCCCTTCGGAATCACGCTTGGGAGTGATGGCGAACTCCGGATCGTCATGGTGACTCCCGGTGAACCTGACGAGGATGGCGAGGTCGACGCCGGTCAAATGCTGACCGATCTCCACGAACTGTTGCGCCAAGGCCGGGACGAGTTCCGTGCGGTGGCTATCGTCAGCGACGTCAGCCTACCCGAGCACGGTTCCGACGGCATTCATGGCGCGGCGGAGCACCGTGATGGTGCTGTGCTGGCCGCCATCATTCCTTATGTTCCCGGAGCCGAGGGTTTCAACTTCGCTGCCGTGGAACCGGATACCCACGAGCCATCCATCTGGGTGGACTAGACCCACCGCCTAGACTGATCCCATGAAAATCAACGCCTTCGCAGATGTCAGCCTTCGGGCCATCATGGTGTTGGCTGCGGCTCCTGAGGGTGCACTGCTGACCACCCAGGCAGTGGCAGATGCCGTGGGAACTCCTTACAACCACGTCAGCAAAGCTATGGTCCGCTTGCGTTCCCTCGGGCTCATCGACGTCGAACGAGGCAGGCTGGGCGGATCCCGGCTGAACGAAGCGGGGCGCAGAGCCACTGTGGGTGAGGTGCTGCGCCATCTGGACAGCCGGCAGGACCCGGCGGAGTGCCAGTCTCCCACCAAGAACTGCCCGCTCATCACCGAGTGCGGACTCCGTCATGCCATGACCCGCGCCAGGGAAGCGTTCTACCGTGAACTCGACGCCGTGGTTATCTCGTCCCTCCCCCACGCCCGGCAGATGGATCCGGTGTTCCAATCGATCGGGCTTCGGCCTGGGATCCGGATGCCTGCAGCGCAATAGCGGCCTGCCGCACCGCAGAAGCGCTCCCTTCCCTTTCATCCCCCGTGCGATTTGCACATGAATTCTACGAGGTGTAGAACTTGGGGTATAAATACACGCATTCCAAATGCTTGTATTTTCCGGCCGGACAAAAAGCCCAGCCCAAACCGCCAGGAGAAACATGCTCTCGGAAAAATCCCGCCCCGTCATTGAAGCCACGCTGCCCCTGGTGGGATCGCGGATAGGCGAAATCACCACGGATTTCTACAACCGCCTCTTCGCAGCACACCCCGAGCTCCTGGACGGCCTGTTCAGCCGCTCCAACCAGCGTTCGGGAGAACAACAGAAGGCACTCGCCGGGAGCATCGCCGCTTTCGCGACACACTTGGTCAACAACCCCGCCACGCTTCCCGAGAAGGTCCTGTCACGCATCGCGCACAAGCACGCTTCCCTGGGCATCGTCAAAGAGCAGTACGGCGTGGTGTACGAACACCTGTTCGCGGCCATCGCTGCTGATCTGGCTGACGTCATCACTCCGGAAATCGCCGAGGCCTGGACTGAGGTCTACTGGCTCATGGCAGACGCCCTGATCAAACTTGAGAAGGACCTGTACGCTTCCCAGGCAAACAACCGGATGTGGATGCCGTGGCGGGTGGTGGCAAAGGATGCGGCGGGCAAAGACGCGATCACTTTCACTTTGGAACCTGCGGACGACACCCCCGTCACCGAAGCTACGCCCGGCCAGTACGTCAGCGTCAAAGTAACGCTCGCTGATGGCCTGCGCCAGGTCCGGCAGTATTCATTGTCCGGCGATGCCGGCACCAAGCGGGTCTTTACCACCAAGCTGAACGACGGCGGCGAGGTCTCCATCGCACTGCACGCCGCCGTCGAGCCCGGCGACATTCTGGAAATTTCGAATCCCTACGGTGAGATCACCCTCAAGGACGGCGATGGTCCTGTGATCCTCGCTTCGGCCGGCATCGGTTGTACTCCCACGGCCTCCATCCTGCGTTCGCTCGCGGAATCCGGTACAGACCGCCAGGTCATGGTGCTGCACGCAGAAAAGGCCATGGATCACTGGGCACTGAGCGGACAGATGACAGAAGACGCAGCGAAAATCGACGCCGAACTCCGGCTGTGGCTCGAAACCCCGCACGCCGGCGCCAACGACGGCTTCATGTCATTGCGTGAAGTGGATTTGCCGGCCGATGCGTCACTGTACCTCTGCGGCCCGCTCCCCTTCATGAAAAAGATCCGTGACGAAGCAATCGACGCCGGGATTCCGGCCACCCGGATCCACTACGAAGTTTTTGGACCGGACGCCTGGCTCGCCAGCTAGCCACGAACCACCAAGGCAAGGAACCACCAACGCCAGGAACCCCCAACGCCAGGCACGACGGCGGCCCGCCACCTTTCAAACGAAAGGTGACGGGCCGTCGTCGTTCACTTAAGAACGCCGTTGTTCCTAAGAGGTCTAGCCCAGACGGGTTTTGAGTCCGTCCAGCTCCGACTGGAGCGCCGCCGGGAGGGATTCGCCGAAGTTCGCGAACCATTCCTCGATGGACGCCAGTTCGGTTGCCCACTCGTCGGCGTCGACGCGCACAGCGGCTTCAACCTCGGCCGGGGTCATGTCCAGGCCCTCGAGGTCGATGGACTCGCCGGTCGGGACGAAACCGATGGGGGTTTCCACGGCGTCGGCCTTGCCTTCGAGGCGCTCGATGGCCCACTTGAGCACACGGGCGTTGTCTCCGAAGCCAGGCCAGGCGAAGCCGCCTTCAGCCGTGCGACGGAACCAGTTCACCAGGAAGATCTTGGGCAGACGCTCCGGGTTGGCCTTGGCGGACAAGTTCACCCAGTGGTTCAGGTAATCGCCTGCGTCGTAGCCGATGAACGGCAGCATGGCCATGGGGTCGCGGCGGACAACGCCAACTGCACCGGCGGCGGCAGCCGTGGTTTCCGAGGACAGCGTGGAGCCCATGAAGATACCGTTGGACCAGCTGCGGGCTTCGGTCACCAAGGGGATGGTGGTTTTGCGGCGGCCGCCGAACAGGATCGCGGACAGTTCCACGCCCTCCGGGCTGAAGTACTCCTCGGCCAGCATGTCGATCTGGTCGATCGGCGTGCAGAAGCGGGAGTTGGGGTGTGCTGCCGGGGCGTCGGAGTCCGGGGTCCAGGACTCGCCACGCCAGTCGGTCAGGTGCGCCGGAGTGTCCTCCGTCATGCCTTCCCACCACACACCGCCGTCGTCAGTCAGTGCGACGTTGGTGAAGATGCTGTTGCCCTTGGCGATGGCGCGCATGGCGTTGGGGTTGGTGCCCCAGCCAGTGCCGGGCGCGACGCCGAACAGGCCGGCCTCAGGGTTGACGGCGCGAAGTTCGCCTTGCTTGCCGAAGCGCATCCAGGTGATGTCGTCGCCGAGGGTCTCCACCTTCCAGCCCTTGATGGTGGGATCCAGCAGGGCGAGGTTGGTTTTACCGCAAGCAGACGGGAACGCAGCGGAGACGTAGTAGGTCTTCTGCTCCGGGGACGTCAGCTTCAGGATGAGCATGTGCTCGGCGAGCCAGCCCTCGTCGCGGGCCATGACGGAGGCGATACGCAGCGCGTAGCACTTCTTGCCCAGGAGGGCGTTTCCGCCGTAACCGGATCCGAAGGACCAGATGGAGCGCTCTTCGGGGAAGTGGACGATCCACTTGTCCGGGTTGCAGGGCCAGGCGACGTCGGCCTGGCCGGCTTCCAGCGGTGCGCCCAGCGAGTGGAGGGCGGGAACAAAGAATGCGTCGGTCTGGGTGATGCGGTCCAGCACGTCCGTGCCGATGCGGGCCATGATGCGCATCGAGGCTACGACGTAGGCGGAGTCGGTGATCTCAACGCCAAATTTGGGGTCTTCCGCGTCAAGGTGGCCCATGACGAACGGGATGACGTACATGGTACGGCCACGCATGGAGCCGGCGAACAGGCCGCGCAGCTTCTGCTTCATCTCAGCCGGAGCCATCCAGTTGTTGGTGAAGCCTGCGTCGCGCTCGTTCTCGGAGCAGATGAAGGTCTGCTCTTCCACGCGGGCAACGTCAGCGGGGTCCGAGAACGCCGCGAAGGAATTCGGGAACGTTTCCGGGTTGAGGCGCTTCAGTGTGCCGGCCTCGACCAGTTCATCGGTGAGCTTCTTGTTTTCTGCTTCGCTGCCATCAACCCAGTGGATGCGGTCCGGCTGAGTCAGCTCGGCAACTTCCTCAACCCAGGCCAGCAGGCGTGCATGCGTAGTAGGTGCCTTCTCAAGCAGCGGCAGTCGCGCCAGATCGCCCATTGCGGTTCCCTTCCTCGGGTTCAGTGGTGTGTCCTAAACGATAGGGGCCGCGGACCAGACCATTCCGCTGTCAGACATCGGACATCCACCTTGCCGAAAAGTAAAAACCCCTAGAATTCAACGTTCCCGATTCGCGAGGGGGGAATTTAAGTGACTAAGGTCACGTAGACCGGTCTAGTTGCGCAGATTACAGCTTTTCGATTTGGAACTTCCCATGAACTTCTGTAAAGTTTATTGAGGTTCGAGGGGGTCAGAGAAACAGACCGCCGGAAACCACACGAAATGCGCCCATAGCTCAGCTGGATAGAGCGTCTGTCTACGGAACAGAAGGTCAGGGGTTCGAATCCCTTTGGGCGCACAAATCAAGACCCGCACCGGATCACCGGTGCGGGTCTTTTGTTTGTCCGGCCGTCCCAAACTAAGTAGCACTTCAGGCCGTTGTGAGCCCTCAGAACGGCCTGAAGTGCGACCCAGTTGGGCCGGCGCGCGGCGGCAGGTGACCGGCACGCAGAAAACGCAAGGACCGCCGTCGTACTTCTGTTGAAAGTACGACGGCGGCCCTTGCGTGCAGCGCGTTACTCGCCGACGGCCTCGCTGATGCGGCGACGAATGCCATCGAAATGCCGGTTGAGCAGCTCAGCGGCCGCCACCTTGTCTCCAGCAGCAACTGCGGCGTAGATGTCGCGGTGCATCGCTGCTGTCTTGACCAGGTCCTCGTTTCCGGGGCCAATCTCCACGTGGATCTTGCGGTAGACCTTCCAGAAGACGCCCATGAGGTTGATGAGGAGCTCATTGTTGAGGGGTTCGAAAAGACGGCGGTGGAACTCGGCGTCGGCGGCCACGAAGTTCTCGCCGGCCGCTGCCAGTTCCTCCATCTGCTTGACCGATTCTTCGATGGACGCCAGCTGCTCTTTGGTCATCACGTCCATGGAGGAACCGATCAGCCCCGACTCAAGGGCCTGGCGCACGTCCACCAACTGCAGCGCCTCGAGGCCCTGGTGACGCAGCGAAAGCCTGCCGCGGAAGGTCAGCCCATCGGCGAGCGCATCGAAGTTGCTCGGCGCGACGAACATACCGAACCCGTGACGGATTTCGATAACGCCCAACGCCTGAAGCACCTTCAGGGACTCGCGGAGGGTGTTGCGCCCTACGCCGAGAGCCACTGACAGTTCGCTTTCCGTGGGCAAGGGATCGCCGGCTTCGAGCTCGCGTTCAAGGATCAATTCCATAATGTCCGACTGCAATGCACGCAGCCGGGCCTGTGCGCTGAACCGCGCCTGCGGAACCACAGCGGAAGTTGTCATGGCTTTCTCCTTGCCGTGCACCGGCCCCCAAGGGTTTGGGGTGGTGCGGTGTTAATATTGAGGCGAGCTTAGCGCTCACCACAGGATGAGTAGCTCGCAACATACAATATCGGATGTCCCACCTCCTTGATAGACATGGTGGGTGATTTCCCCGGATATCCCTGAGATCTCCGCCACGGACCGGCCGTAGCCGGGTAACCGCAGGGCGTGCGGATTGCGCCCAGGCCACTGAATCTCACTTGACGTTCCGCTGTGACGGCCCTTACAGTTTCCATACGAGCATCGGACGTCCTACATCCGATAACCCACGAAACTCGAATGGTGAGGCACCCTATGAGCAAGACGATCCAAAGCCTGCCGCTGGTCAACGATGCCAGCCGCCGGAACTTCCTGAAGCTGAGCGGCGCAGTTGGTGCAGCAGCCGCCTTCACGGCAACCCTTTCTGCGTGCGGCGGCGCTGCCAGCACCACCACAGGCAACACAACGAATACCGCTGCAGTGAACAAGGACCTCATCATCGAGGCGGGCATCTCCTACGCACTCTCCACAGGCTTCGATCCCCTGAGCTCCTCGGGCGCAACGCCGATGGCAGCAAACCTGCACATCTTCGAAGGCCTCATCGAACTCCACCCGGCAACCCGCCAGCCCTACAACGCCCTGGCGGCAGCGGACCCGAAGAAGGTCAACGACACCACCTACCAGGTGACCATCCGCGAAGGCGCGAAGTTCCACGACGGTTCCCCGGTCACCACGGAAGACGTTGCCTTCTCGTTCACCCGCGTCATGGACCCGGCCAACAAGTCCCTGTTCTCCCAGTTCATCCCCTTCATCCAGGACGTCAAGCCGCTGGACGCGAAGACGGTGGAATTCACCCTTAAGTACGCCTTCCCCGGCTTCGGACCGCGGATCTCCGTAGTGAAGATCGTCCCCAAGGCACTTGCCACGGATTTGAAGGCTTTCGACGCGAAGCCGGTGGGCTCCGGCCCCTACAAGCTGGTCTCCGCCGTCAAGGACGACAAGATCGTCTTCGAGGCATTTGCCGACTACAACGGCCCCAAACCTGCACTGGCCAAGGGCATGACCTGGCTGCTCCTTTCCGACGCCGCAGCCCGCGTCACCGCAGTCCAGTCCGGCCGCGTCCAGGCCATCGAGGACGTCCCCTACCTTGATGTTGACGGCTTGAAGTCAAAGGTAAAGGTCGAATCCGTACAGTCCTTCGGTCTTCTGTTCCTCATGTTCAACTGCGCCAAGGCACCGTTCGACAACAAGCTGGTACGCCAAGCCCTGCATTACGGCCTGGACAAGGAAGCCATCATCAAGAAGGCCCTGTTCGGCAACGCCAAGGCAGCCACGTCCTACTTCCAGGAAGGCCACCCGGATTACGTCAAGGCCAAGAACGTCTACGGCTTTGATACCTCCAAGGCCGCGGACCTGCTGAAGCAGGCCGGTGTCACCAACCTCGAATTCGAGCTGCTCACCACGGACACCGCCTGGGTCAAGGATGTAGCCCCGCTGATCCTCGAATCGTGGAACAAGATCCCAGGTGTCAAGGTCACGGTCAAGAGCCTCCAGTCCGGCGCTTTGTACAGCGACCGGGTGGGCAAGGGCGACTACTCCGTGGTCGCAGCACCTGGCGATCCATCAGTCTTTGGCAACGACGCGGACCTCCTCCTGAGCTGGTTCTACTCCGGCGCAACCTGGATGGACAAGCGCGCCTTCTGGACCACCCCTGAGCGCACCAAGCTGCAGGACCTCATGGACAAGGGCTCCCAGGCATCCGGTGACGACGCCAAGAAGATCGTGGGCGAAATCGTGGACATGGTCTCCGATGAAGTTCCCCTGTACCCGGTCTTCCACCGCCAGCTCCCCAGCGCCTGGGACGAGAAGAAGCTCAACGGCTTCCAGCCGCTGCCCACCACTGGCCTGTCCTTCATCGACGTCGGACGCACGGCCTAAGCACCCCTCGCGTTGTGGGGCCCGCTCTGCGGCCTGAATCCCCCAAATAGCCCGCAGAGCGGGCCCCGCAACCAGCACCACCAACCAACCGGAGAACAAATTGGTCACGATATTGCGTCTGCTTGGCCGCAGGCTTGCAGCATTGCCATTGATGATCCTGGGCATTACGTTGCTCGTCTTCCTCGTCCTGCAGGCCGCTCCCGGAGACCAGGCAAGCTCAGCCCTCGGTGACGGCGCCAGCGAAGAAGCGAAGCAGCAGTACCGCCAGGACAATGGCCTCAACGATCCACTGGTCCTGCAGTACTTCCGATTCCTCGGCAAGCTCCTGCAGTTCGACCTCGGTACCACCACCCCGCCGGCCAAGTCCGTGGCTTCCATGATCGGTTCGGCATTCCCCCTGACGCTCCAGCTCACTTTCCTGGGCGTCCTCATCGCCATCGTGCTGTCCCTGGCCTTCGGCATCCTCGGCGCGCTCTACCGGGACAAGTGGCAGGACCAGCTGGTTCGTGTCTTCTCCATCGCCGCGATCGCCACGCCGTCGTTCTGGCTGGGCATCCTGCTCATCCAGTGGTTCGCCCTGGGTGAGAACCCGATGTTCCCCTCAGGCGGTATTGCGACGCCGGAATCCGGCTTTGGCGGTTGGCTCAACTCGATGGCCCTCCCGGCTTTGGCCCTCGGCATCCCCGTTTCAGCCTCGCTGATCCGGGTGGTCCGCACCTCGATGGTTGAAGAACTGGACCGCGACTACGTCCGCACCGCCATCGGCAACGGTGTCCCGTACCGCGAGGTCGTCTCCAAGAACGTCCTCCGCAACGCGCTCGTCACCCCGGTGACCGTGCTGGGCCTCCGCGTCGGCTACCTGCTGGGCGGCGCCGTCGTGATTGAAATGATCTTCGCCCTGCCCGGCATGGGCCAGCTGATCCTCAACGGCATCACCAACCTGGACGTCAACCTGGTCCAGGGCGTGGTGCTCACCATCTCGGTCACCTTCGTTCTGGTGAACATCGTGGTGGACCTTCTCTACCTGCTCATCAACCCCCGAATCAGGACGGTATAGCTCATGCGCAGCAAGCTCGCAGAACGGCTAAGTGCCCCGGGCATTCGTTTCAAAGCCCTGCCCTGGGGCTCCCGTATCGCCCTGCTCTTCCTCATGGTGATTGTCCTGGCCGCCATTTTCGCGCCGGTCATCGCACCGCACGATCCACTGGAAACGTTCATTCCGGCCACGCCGCCGGGTGCCGAACACTTCTTCGGCACTGACCGCCTGGGCCGTGACATCTTCTCCCGCCTCCTGTTCGGCGCGCAGTCGTCGCTGATGATCGGCCTCGGCGCGGTTGGCCTGGCGATCCTGGCCGGTGCGCTCCTGGGCTCCTTCGCGGCGACCTCCAGCAAGTCCGTGAACGAAATCATCATGCGGCTCATGGACATCCTCATGGCATTCCCGGGCATCGCACTGGCGGCAGTGCTGTTGGCAGCTTTCGGCAACTCGGTGCCCACGATCATCATCGCGATCGCCATTATCTACACCCCGCAACTGGCCCGCGTGGTCCGTGCCAACGTGCTGGCCCAGTACGGCGAAGACTACGTCCGTGCCGAGCGCGTGATCGGTGCCGGCCGTTTCTACATCCTGGTCAAGCACATCGTCCGCAACACCGCGGCCCCTGTGCTGGTGTTCGCCACGGTCATGGTGGCCGACGCCATCATCCTCGAAGCGTCCCTGTCCTTCCTGGGCGCCGGCGTGCAGGACCCTGCCCCCTCCTGGGGCAACGTGATTTCCTACGGTCGCAACCTGGTCCTGTCCGGCGGTTGGTGGGCCACCACCTTCGCCGGCCTGACCATCCTGCTGACCGTGCTGTCCCTGAACATCCTGGCCGAGGGCCTCACCGACGCCATGGTGAATCCGAAACTCCGCCGCGCGCCGGTAGTGAAGGACGACGACGGCACTGCTTCGTCAGTAGCAGCGGTGGCCGTTGACACTGAGGTGGCAACCTCAGTTGCCCAGCCCTCCGTTATTGAGGAACACGAGCTCGACGGCGTCCGTGCGGCTTCCGCTGACGGCGTCGCTTCACAGGTGGGAACCTCAGCCGTCCTCACCGACGTGAAGCTGGCTGCCGCGAACCCGCACCTCCTGCTGGACCGGGAGCTGGAACTCCTGGCAGCCATCGAAGCGAAGCGCACCGACCGCCTCCCGCAGGTTTCGGCCGACGCACGCAACGTCCTCGAGGTGAAGAACCTGTCCATCCGATTCCCGGCCCGCTTCGGCGACATCGCGATCGTGGACAATGTGTCCTTCACCGTCCGCGAAGGCGAAACGATGGGCCTGGTGGGCGAATCCGGTTGCGGCAAGTCCATCACCTCGCTGGCCGTCATGGGACTGCTCCCCAAAGCCGCACATGTCACCGGTTCCATTATGTTTGACGGCAAAGAACTCCTGGACGCCAGGACGCAGCACAGCAACCCCAAAGCCTACGAGGGCCTCCGTGGTGAGCAGATCGCCATGGTCTACCAGGATGCGCTGAGCTCCCTGAACCCGTCCATGAAGATCAAGGACCAGCTGGAGCAGCTCACCAAGCGCGGTGGCCGCAAGACCCCCACCGAGCTGCTGGAAATGGTGAAACTGGACCCCGTCCGGACACTGGCCAGCTACCCGCACGAGCTCTCCGGCGGCCAACGCCAGCGTGTGCTGATCGCCATGGCCCTGTCCCGCTCGCCGAAGATCGTGGTTGCCGACGAGCCCACCACCGCTTTGGATGTCACAGTCCAGAAGCAGGTTGTGGACCTGCTCAACGAACTCCGCGAACAGCTCGGCTTCGCCATGGTGTTCGTTAGCCACGACCTCGCCTTGGTGGCGTCTTTGGCCCACCGCATCACGGTCATGTACGCCGGCCAGGTAGTGGAATCGGCCCAGGCTTCCGAGCTCCTGCAGAACCCCAAGCACGAGTACACCCGCGGCTTGCTGGGTGCGGTGCTTTCCATTGAGGCCGACGCCGTCCGCCTGCACCAGATCCCCGGCACCGTCCCGTCCCCGCGGGACTTCGCCACGGGCGACCGCTTCGCGGCCCGCTCACTAAGGCCCGACGCCGATCCCCACCAAAAGCTGGTACTCACCACGGTTTCCTCGTCGAACGGTGACGATGCCGACCACTACTGGGCGAGCCACTTGAAGGAGGACGCGAAATGAGCGAATCCACCGGTAAGCCGGTCATCGAGCTCAAGGACGTCAAGGTCCATCACCACGCACGGACGGGTGGCCTGTTCCGGCCGAACATCGTCAAGGCCGTGGACGGCGTGGACTTCACCATCAGCCGCGGCGAAACCGTCGGCATCGTGGGCGAGTCCGGCTGCGGCAAGTCCACGCTCGCTTCAGTCCTCGTGGGACTGCAGCCGCCGACGTCGGGCAAGGTCTTGTTCCACGGAAAGCCGGCCATCAAGCGGAACGCGGCCATGCGCAAGCAGTTCGGCCGCTCGGTCTCCGTGGTCTTCCAGGATCCGGCGACGGCATTGAACCCCCGTATGACCATCCAGGACATCCTCACTGATCCCCTTCAAATCCACGGGATCGGCAACGCTGCTTCCCGCGCCGCCAAGGTCAAGGAACTGTTGGCGCTGGTTGGCTTGCCGCAATCCGCGGCCGAAGTGACGCCGTCGCAGGTTTCCGGTGGTCAGCGCCAGCGTGTGGCAATCGCCCGCGCACTGGCCCTTGACCCGGACATCATCGTGGCGGACGAGCCGACGTCGGCGCTGGACGTTTCCGTCCGGGCGCAGGTGCTGAACCTGTTGTCCGACCTGAAGACCCAGCTGAACCTCGGCATGGTGTTCATCTCGCACGATATCCAGACTGTCCGGTACGTCTCTGACCGTATCTGCGTCATGTACTTCGGCAAGATCGTCGAGCAAGGCTCCGCCGCGCAGGTCTTCGACAACCCCAGCAACGACTACACCAAGAAGCTGCTGGGCGCCGCGCCGAGCCTGCTTCACATCTAGTTTTTCCCTTCACACGCTACAAACAACGGAGAATTCTGTGTCCACTCAGTTCCAGGGCGTCATCCCCCCGGTCATCACCCCCCGCCACGCCGACGGCAGCATCGACACCGCGTCGCTGAAGAACGTCACCAAGCACCTGATCGACGGCGGTGTGTCCGGCCTTTTCGTCCTGGGCTCCTCCGGCGAAGTCCCTTACATGACCAACGACGAGCGAGAGCTGGTGGTCTCCACCATCGCCGACGCCAACGCCGGTGCCGTCCCGCTGATCGTGGGCGCCAACGAACAGACCACCAACCGCGTGATCGAGGAAGCCCGCAAAGTGGTGGACCTGGGCGCCGACGCGATCGTAGTCACGTCCATGTACTACGCCATTGGCAACGCCGCGGAAACCGAAACGCATTTCCGCAGCATCCATGCCGCCATCGAAAAGCCGATCTTCGCTTACGACGTCCCGGTCCGTACGCACTTCAAGCTGCCCACCGACCTCCTGGTCCGGCTGGGCCGCGACGGCGTCATTGCCGGCGTCAAGGATTCCTCGGGTGACGACGTTTCCTTCCGCCAACTGCTCCTCGCAGCCAAGGACATCCCCAACTTCGACATCTTCACCGGTCACGAAGTTGTAGTGGACGGCGCCCTCCTGGGCGGCGCGCAGGGCGTTGTTCCGGGCCTCGGCAACGTTGACCCGGCCGGCTACCGCCGCCTGTTCGACGCCGCCCAGGCTGGCGACTGGGCCGGCGCTGCCCGCGAGCAGGACCGCTTGGCCGACGTCTTCGAGATCGTCTACACCCCCAACGGGCGCGTCTCCGGAGGCGCTGCGGGCCTGGGCGCCTTCAAGACCGCGCTGCAGGTGATGGGCGTCATCGAGTCCAACACCATGAGCTCGCCGATGCTGTCCTTGAATGAATCCGAGACGGCTGCGATCCGTTCGATTCTGGAGCGGAACGGGCTGGTCTAGCTCCCATGACCCACGTGATCGGCGTTGACCTCGGCGGCACCAAAACCGCCGCCGGGGTTGTTGCACCTTCCGGCGAAGTGCTGATGTCAGAGACCATTCCGACATTGAACCGGGACGGTGGCGAAGCGATCCTCGACGCCACCGCAGCGCTGATCGCGGGCTTGGTTGAGCGCGCTGCCGACGCCGGAATTTCGGTTTCCGGCGTCGGCATCGGCTCCGCCGGGGTCATTGACGCTGTTGCCGGGACCGTGGTCTCTGCAACCGACGCCATCCTCGGTTGGGCCGGGACGGAGCTAGTTCCCGGGCTTTCTGCCCGTCTTTCGCTCGCTGCCCCGTCCGTACAGACCGTGCGCGCCGTCAATGACGTTCACGCCCACGCCCTCGGCGAGGCATGGCTCGGTGCTGCCAAGGGTTCCTCGAGTTCACTCATGGTGGCCTTCGGAACCGGTGTTGGCGGGAGTTTCGTCTTGGACGGCGCTCCCGTTCTGGGGCACCGCTTTGTGGGCGGGCATGTGGGGCATTTTGCTTCTCCTCATGCCTATTCCGACGGTGTTCCACTGCCGTGTGTGTGCGGCGGATCCGGACACGTGGAGGCCATCGCTTCCGGGCCCGCCCTGTATGAGGCGTATCTGCGCTTTGGCGGTTCCGCCCGGGAGGCTTTGGATACGCGGGGCGTTTTTGCGCTGGCCTCTGCTGCTGAAGCGCTCGACGGCGGTGCTGACACGGGTTCCGCGGACAACCCCGCGGCTGCCCTGTGTGCCATAGACGTCGGCGCAGCCGCCGCCGGGCAAGCCGTGGGCGGACTCATCAACATTCTTGACCCCGAAACCGTGGTGATTTCCGGCGGCCTGGCTGATGCCGGAGACCTCTGGTGGAAGCCCATGGAGTTTGCCTTGCGTCAGGAACTGCTCTTGCCCCTGGCTTCCGTGCCGGTGGTCAGGGCGGCCCTCGGCAACAGCGCTGCCATTGTTGGCGCAGCGAAACTCGTCCTTAAGTAAGGAAGACAACTTGATCCTCACCCCAGAACGCCTCGAAGCCCTCCGCTCCCAGCTCATCGTCTCCTGTCAGGCGTACCCCGGCGAGCCCATGCGCGATCCCCGGACCACGGGCCAGGTAGCGGCGTCTGCCGTGATCGGGGGCGCCGCGGCTATCCGTGTCCAAGGGTTGGCCGACGTGCAGTTCACGCGTGCCGCCGTCGAAGTCCCTGTCATTGGGCTCTGGAAAGACGGGCACGAGGGTGTCTTCATCACTCCCACCCTTCGGCATGCCCTTGCGGTAGCGAACGCGGGTGCGCACGTTGTGGCCGTTGACGGGACGCGGCGGGCTCGGCCGGATGGACTTTCACTCGCAGCGACCATTGCCGGGGTTCACAGGGATTCCCATGCGTTGGTCATGGCTGACTGTGGTTCGTTTGAGGATGCCTGCTCAGCCGCTGAAGCGGGCGCAGATCTGATCGGCACTACCCTGGCCGGTTACACCGGCGAGCGCCCGAAGACCGATGGGCCGGACCTGGATTTGCTGGAGCAGATCGCTGCTGCGGAGCTGGGAAGGCCCTTGATCGCCGAAGGCCGCATCCACACTCCCGTCCAAGCCCGCCAAGCCTTGGACGCGGGTGCCTTTGCCGTGGTTGTGGGTACCGCCATCACGCACCCGGCCAGCATCACGGGCTGGTTCAAGGGTGCGATGCACGCTTAGGCCCTTCGAGGGTGCATTTCTGCTGGATCATCGGAACCTCGCCGTGCCTAGACCCAGCTCTGGCGCGGGCTGCCCCCGGTCAGGCAAGCGATGATCCAGCAAATTTGCCGCTCTCCAACGCGCGGGAAGCCAGGCTGAGCCGCTGTCGTACGATTTCTTTGTTTACGGGTCTGAAGCCATCGGCCATGATGATGTGGCTAACCGCCTTACCAACATTCGCGGGCTGGGCTTCGACCCTTCTGAAACTGGCCCCACCGAGGACCATGCCTGGGGCTTTCTTGTCCGCCGGGGCATCCGACGACGTTACAGTTTCACCATCGGGGGTGGCTCTCCGCCGTCACACGGAGGAACAGGCCGCCTACTCTGCACCGCAAGACCCCCTGCAAGCGCGCAGAGCAGGCCTCACAAGCTGCAGTCAGGCCAGATTTTCGTCTCCACGGGCCTGTCCAGTGCATGGCCATATTGGGACCATCCGCCGACGAACAGTTTGCCGGTACCCATTCCCAGGTGCTCCATCACCAACAGGTTGTGGCACGCAGTAACTCCGGATCCGCAGTAGGAGATGGTGCGGTCCGCGGACAGGACGCCGGCACGTTCGAAGTTCGCACGGATGTGCGGCTCCGGGAGCAGGTTTCCCGAGGCATTGAGGTTCTCCCGGCAGGGGACGTTCACAGCACCGGGTATGTGTCCGGGGCGGGGATCGATAGGGTCTTGGCGGCCTTCGAATCGGTCGCGATTCCTTGCATCCATGGTGAGGAAGGCGTCGGAGGAGGCCTCCGAAATGTCCACCAGGAGGTCTGCGGGCCAGGCTTTGGCAGCGGAGCTCCCGGTCCGGCGTAGCGGCGTCTCCGTGGAGAGATCCCCAGGATAGTTGCCGATACCTCCGTCCAGGATCGCGGCGCTGTGCCCCGTGGACCGGAGCATCCAGACCAGCCTGGCCGCAATGACTCCCCCAGCGTCGTCATAGACAACCACCGTGTCCGCATCATTGATGCCGGCCTCCCGCATCCCTTCGGCGAACACCTCGGGATCGGGCAACGGGTTCCTCCCGACCTCTGGCGACGCTGGTCCAGACAAGCAGTGGTCCAGGTCGACGAACACGGCATCCGGGATGTGTCCGGCGTCGTAGGCGTCTTTTCCGGAGGAGCCGTCGAGATACCAGCGGGAATCTACAAGAACGAATTTCCCCAGATTATCCGCGCACCAGCTCCAGTCGACAAACGGCTTCAGTTCTTCTTCCATGCCAGCAGCCTAGACAGGCTTTCCATATTTTGAGATAGACATCCCACTATTCGGACGCTCCGAAACTTGCGAGGCCCACTCTGCACCCCAAAACCCACCCAAACCCCGCAAAGCAGGCCCCACAACGCACGGGCACAACTTGCGAGGCCCACTCCGCACCCCAAAACCCACCCAAACCCCGCAAAGCAGGCCCCACAACGCACGGGCACAACTTGCGAGGCCCACTCCGCACCCCAAAACCCACCCAAACCCCGCAAAGCAGGCCTCACAACGCTGAGGGAGCGGTTGTAGGCTGTCCCCATGACTGCCGAGAGCTCCCGTGAATACGACGTAATAGTGATCGGCGCGGGCGCCGTTGGGGAAAACGTGGCGGACCGCGTGGTTCGGGGTGGCCTGTCGGCAGTGATCGTTGAAAGCGAATTGGTTGGTGGCGAGTGCTCGTATTGGGCCTGCATCCCATCCAAAGCCCTCCTTCGCCCGGGCAGCGTCCTCCATGCCGCCCAAGGCATTCCGGGTGCCGCAGAGGCCATCACCGGCACCATTGACGCAGACGCGGCGCTGAAGCACAGGGACTGGTTCACCAACAACTGGCAGGATGGCAGCCAGGTTGAATGGCTGGACAGCGCCGGCATTGACCTGATCCGCGGGCGCGGCCGGATAACGGGTCCCCGCGAGGTTCATGCGGAGGGGCTCGACGGCAACCGCTACGTCCTCAAAGCCCGGCACGCCGTAGTGGTCGCCACCGGCTCAAAGCCCACCGTCCCGGAAATAGAAGGCTTGGCGGACATACCTTTCTGGACCACGAGGGAGGCTACGGCAGCCAAGGAAGTTCCGAACCGGTTTGCGGTGCTCGGCGGTGGCGTGGCCGGCGTCGAACTGGCCCAGGCGTTTGCCCGCCTGGGTTCCAGCGTCACGCTGGTGGCTCGGGGTCGGCTGCTGAGCAGCTACGCAGAGGAAGCCGCGGACCTGGTTCTGGCCGGGCTTCGGGCCGATGGCGTCGCCGTGCACCTTCATACCGATGTCCACAAGGTGGAGAAGAACGACGACGGTTCCATCACCGTGGCACTCGACGGCACGACCCTCGTTGCCGACCAACTGCTGGTCGCCTCCGGACGGCATCCCGCGTTGGCCGATCTGGGCTTGGAAAGCGTTGGCCTCGAAGCTCAAAACAGCAAGCCACTCCGGCTCACGACGGATGCCAGCGGGCTCATCGAAGGTCCATCCAGCGATGACTCCCACAGCCCGTGGCTTTACGTGGCCGGGGACGCCGCCGGAAAGGTACTCCTGACGCACCAGGGCAAGTACGAAGCCAGGGCAACGGGTGATGCGATTGTGGCCAGGGCCAAGGGCGGGCTGAAAGGCAGCCCGCGGCCGTGGAGCGCCTGGGCGCATACCGCCAATGATCATGCCGTGCCCAGCGTCGTCTTCACCGACCCCGAGGTGGCGTCCGTGGGACAGGGCCTCGAGCAGGCGCTCCTGCAGGGCAAGAACGTCACGGGTGTTGAACTTCCCATCAACGTCAGTGGCTCACAGCTGTACTCCCCGGATTACAAGGGGTGGGCCCAAATTGTGGTGGACGAAGACCGGAAGGTCATCCTGGGCGCAACGTTTGCGGGCCCCGGTGTCTCAGAGCTCCTCCATTCAGCAACGATCGCCATCGTCGGCGAGGTTCCGCTTGACCGGCTCTGGCATGCAGTTCCGTCCTATCCGACCATCAGCGAGGTGTGGCTCCGGCTCCTGGAGAAGTACGGCCTCTGATTCTTATTTGAACTGACCAGTCAGTTCAGTTAGACTTTCAGCAGACAACAGTTCTGCGAAAGGCTTCATTGTGCTGTCCGTACAGCAACTCCAGATCAACGGCCGCCGGGACGATCTCCTCCCGGCAACGTCGCTTCAGGTCCACCGCGGCGAACTCCTCCTGGTTGCAGGGGAAGGCCAGGACCAGCGGACTGCCCTGGCTTTGGCCCTGAGCGGCCGCATGAAGCCCAGCAACGGCGTCCTCAGCTGGGACAACACCACCAAGACCAAGAAGATCAGGCTTGCCAGCGCCCTGGTGGACTCCCCCGGAGTCAACGAACCGGAACAGCACCTGAGCGTCCGGGACCTCGTCACTGAAGACCTGTCCCTCATTCCCCGCCGCTACCGTGGCGCACTGCTGAGCAAGCCGTGGCTGAAGGTCAACAGCTTTGAGGACATCGCGGGCCTCTGGATCGAACAGCTTCCCGCCGGCCGACGCCTTGAGCTGCTGACCGCCCTTGCCCTGGCAGACCCCGCCACCGACCTCCTGGTCATCGACTCCCCCGATCGCCACAGCGCGGATCCCGAAACCTGGCTGCCCCGGCTTCAGGCATTGGCGTCCGACGCCGGGCGGCCGCTTGCCGTCGTCGCCGTCGTCAGTGCCCTCCCGGACAACTGGAAGGGCGCCGCGGCCGTAATCGGCAACTCCGTCACCCATCCCCCTGAACCGGAAGCGGAGCCGACACAGGCACCGGCGCCGGCCGAAGCGGCCGCCGTCGTCGAACCCGCCGTCGTCGAACCCGCCGTCGTCGAGCCCAAAGCCAAACACGCCGCAGACGCAACGCCGGACGTGACTGAAGAACCTGAATCCGAAAACCTCCAAAGGACTGCAAAGTGACTGTTCTGCGGCTAGCCCGCTCCGAACTCAAGCGCATGACCGGCGGGCTCCTGCCCAAGCTGACCATCCTCGCCCTGACCATGGTTCCGTTGCTGTACGGCGCCGTGTACCTGTACGCGAACTGGGATCCGTACGGCAACCTGAACCAGATCGACGCCGCCTTGGTGGTCGAGGACACCGGAGCCACATCGAAGGATGGCACCCAGCTGCAGGCCGGCAAGAAGGTGGCCGACAGCCTGGAAGAAGGCCACGTCTTCAACTGGAAGCAGGTTTCCAGCGCGGAAGAAGCTGACGCCGGCGTCCGGACGGGTGAGTACGCCTTCGCGTTGCGCATCCCCAAGGACTTCTCGTCGAACCTGGTCTCGCCCGGCAGCTTCGACGCCGCCAACCAGGCCATGCTCCACGTCACCACCAACGACGCCAACAACTACCTCCTGAGCACCATCGTGGACAAGCTCACCACGGCCGTGCACTCGACAGTGGCCAAGGAAGTGGGCGAAGAAACGGCCAACCAGCTCCTCACCGGCTTCGGTACCATCCACGCGTCGATCGTGAAGGCAGCCGACGGTGCATCGGAGCTGGCCACGGGCGTCGGGAAGCTCAGCGACGGCGCCGCCACCCTCCACATGGGCACCGGCCAGCTGGTCACCGGCGCGGACCAACTCGTGTCCGGGCAAACCCAGCTGCGGGACGGCGCCGTGCAGCTGAAGACCGGCGCCAGCCAGCTGAGCTCCGGCCTCACGGAATTGAAGAACAAGACCGCTACCTTGCCTGCTGATTCGCAGAAACTCGCGGACGGCGCAGCCCAGGTGGCAGCAGGAAACGCGGAACTGAACGCCAAGGTACAGGAGGTCGTCGGGCAGTTGGACGCCGCTGACAAGGGCCTGCGCAACCGCGTGGTGGAGTCCAACGCGCGGCTCGTGACGGCGGGTGTGCTGACACAGGAGCAGGCCGACAAGGTCCTGGCTGATTTCGATGCCGCAGCAGCATCCAGCCCGGTGACCGACGCCAAGGCGAAAATCTCCGGTGACGCGGCCAAGATCCAGCAGCTCTCGGACGGTTCGGCAGCTGTGAGCGCAGGCGCCCAGAAGCTTGCCGGTGCCACACCAACCCTGACCGACGCCATCTCGCAGGCCGCCGCCGGTGCCGGGCAGTTGAATTCCGGCGCAGCAACCCTGGCCGCCGGCCAGCAGACCGCTTTGGACGGCGCAGTGAAGCTCGACGACGGCGCCCGCCAACTCGACGACGGTGCGGGACAACTTGCCAGCGGTGCAGTGACCGCTTCCGACGGTTCACACACCTTGGCCACGGAGCTCGCCAAGGGTGCCGGAGAGATCCCCAACCCGAACGATGAACAGAAGAGCAGCGTCTCCAAGGTCATCGCGGATCCCGTTGCGGTGAACAACGTGTCCCAGGCGAAGGCCGGTTCCTACGGCGCGGGCCTGGCGCCCTTCTTCCTGACCTTGGCCCTTTGGATCGGCGTGTTCATGCTGGTGCAGGCCATGCGGCCCATCACCCAGCGGGCCCTGGCGTCGAACGCCCCCGCCTGGAAAATCGCCGTCGGAGGCTGGCTGCCGTTCTTCGTGGTCTCGGTGCTGCAGGCCACCATCCTCACGCTGGTGGTGGACCTCGGACTGGGCTTGAATCCGGCCCACCCGATCGGGATGTGGCTGTTCATGCTGGCCGCGGTGATGGCGTTCAGCGCGATCATCCAAGGCATTGTGGCGCTCATGGGTACGCCCGGCAAGTTCGTGGTGCTGATCCTGCTGGTCTTGCAGCTGGTGTCCTCTGGTGGAACGTTCCCGTGGCAGACCACCCCCATGCCACTGCACGTCGTGCATGAAGTCCTGCCCATGGGTTACGTCGTCACAGGTATGCGGCACCTGATCTACGGTGGTGAGCTCAGCATGATCTGGCCTACCGTGCTCGGCCTGCTTGGATACACTTTGCTCGGAGCGGCGCTGTCAACGCTGGCCGTCCGCAAGCACAAGATGTGGACCTTGAAGACCCTGAAGCCGGAGATCGCAGTATGAGCACCAACGAGCCGGCCCCTTCCGGCACTGCGGAGAAGAGGCTGCGCCCGGGGCGTACCAACGCCACCAAGCAGCGCCTGTTCGAGGCCTCCATGGAACTGATCGGCGAACGTGGCGCTGCGGGAGTGACCGTGGACGAAATCGCGGCAGCCGCAGGAGTGTCCAAGGGCACGGTGTACTACAACTTCGGCAGCAAGTCGGACCTGATCGCGCAGCTTCTGCGGCACGGCGTGGACATCATGCTGGTCAGGCTCCAGGACGTGCAGGGGCAAAGCAGTGATCCGCTGGAATCCATGAAGAACATGGTGGCCCAGGCCATGGAATTCATGGACGACTACCCGTCCTTCGCCCGGCTCTGGGTCAGCGAAAACTGGCGGACGCCCGGCGAGTGGAGCGCTGTTTTCACGGAACTCCGCGCAGAGCTGTTGGCCGTGATCGGTTCCGCGGTGGAACGCGTCGCCGCCGGCTACAAGGTTGACCAGAACATCGTCCGGGGCAGCCTGGAAGCAGCCATCTTCGGGGCCATCTTCGTAGTGGGCCTGGACCGGCAAACGTACAACCCGGAGCGGACCCGTGAGCAAAGCGTGGCCGCGGTGATGACCATCATGCACGGGTACGTCATCAAGTAACTTCAAGCACGTTGTGAGGCCCAGTCTGCGGGGTATGGCGTGCTCATAGCCTGCTCAGCGGGCCCCGCAACGGTATGCAACTGCAATGTACGACGGCGTGGCGTGGCCGCTTGGTCGGCGATGATTAACCTCATGCGTCACATGGGGAACAGCGGGAAGCTTGCGGTAGTGGCGGCCTTCGTGTCCTTGGGACTGCTGGTGATGGCTGCCGTGGTGCTTGAGGAATTGGTGCTGTACCTGTTCCTGGGAAGCGTACTGCTCTGCTACCTGGCTTCCCTGGTCCAGGTCTTCAACCGGCGGCGGTACCTGGTGATTTTTCTCGGCGCCATCGGAACCAGCCTGTTCATCGGTTGCAGCATCGCCTTCCTGCGGATGTGGGGCATCGCGTTCACCCAGGATGCCGACGCTTTGGGCAGTGCGGTAAGCACCAAGGACTCCGACATCTACTTCTACCTGGCGGCCGTTGCCGGGGCAGGGACACTCGCCGTGTTGTTCCTCGGAGCCGTGGTGCCGTCGTTCGGTTCCAGGGCAGCTGCCCCCGCGAAACGGCCCGCCCCTACTGCAAAGAAGCGGCCAGCGCCGCGCAAGCCCGTTTCCCGCCCGGCGCAGTCCAGGCGCCCGGTTGCCACGGCTCAACGTCCTGCCGCCACTGGAAAGCCGCCTGCCGCGAAGCGCCCCGCACCCTCCCGCACGCCAGCCACCGCAGCCAAGCGGCCGGCGTCGAACACTTCCGCCCAACGCAAGGCAGCCCCCAAACGCTAACGTCCCTGCGTTGCGAGGCCCGCTCTACGCGCTTACGCCAGGTTTAGACGCGCAGAGCGGGCCCCACAACGGGCACGTCCGGGCGTTTTCGTGAGACACCCAGCACCGCCGTCGCGACGCCGAGCAGCAGGATCAAGCCACCGGTGATTTCGGCGGGGGTCGGGATTTCGTTCAGGACAAACCATGCGGCCGTCATGCCCACCACCGGGACCAACAGCGTGAAAGGCACGACGTCGGAACTCGGGTACAGCGACAACAGCCGGTTCCAGATGCCGTAGCCGACCAATGAAGCAAACACCGCCGTATAGATCGCGCTCAGGACGGTGGCCGGTTGGAGATCGGTGAGCGTGCTCCACACGACTCCGGGCCCGTCCACCAGCAGCGACAACCCAGCCAGCGGCAGCGGCACCACAGCGCCTGACCACACCACCAGCCCCAGGCCCGAGGCCGCTTTGGAATGGCGCGCCACCACGTTTCCCACGGCCCAGGACAGCGCGGCCGCGAGCACAATCATGAGCGGCAGCACGGGTGCCACAGCACTGCGGCCCAGCGCCACGACGGCCAGGCCGGCGATGCCAAGCGCAACACCGGCCATTTGCCTCCGGCTGGGCTTCTCACCGAGGAAGCGCGCGGCGAGCAGCACCGTGAACAGCACCTGCGCCTGCAGCACCAAGGACGCCAGGCCTGCCGGCATCCCCAACGCCATGCCGAGGTACAGGAGACCGAACTGCCCGGCACTCATGAACAGCCCGACGCCGACGATCGGTTTCCAGCCGACGTCCGGTTTCCGGATGAAGAAGATGAAAGGAAAGACGACCAGCAGGAAACGCATGGCCACGAAGAGCAGTGGCGGGACGTCCCTGCCGTTCGTGTGCAGGCCAAGGTCGATGGCGACGAAGTTGATGCCCCAGAGAATGGCGACCAGCACGGCAAGGAAGGAATGGCGAAGGTTCACAAGTACACTCTGACGCCCATTGCCATGAAGCACCAGCGTTGAATTCAGCAATAAACCAAGTAGATTTGCTTCATGATCGATATCTCGGCTTTGCGGGCATTGGTAGCGGTTGAACAGCATGGTTCCGTAGTGGCTGCCTCGGACGTCATGGGCTACAGTCCCTCGGCGGTTTCCCAGCAGATCAAGAAGCTGGAGAAGCAGACCGGCGTGGCTGTCCTGGAGCGAAACGGCCGCGGCGTTCTGCTGACAGAGCGGGGGCTGGCGCTGGCAGGATACGGCCGGCGGATCATGGGCGAACTCGAGGAGCTCCAGGCAACCCTCCTGGCCGATCCTGCGAAACCATCCGGGCTCCTGCGGCTGGTGGCTTTCTCCACTGCCTGCCGTGGCCTGGTGGGGCCGGTGCTGGGGCGGATGGCAGCCATGCACTCCGCGCTGGACATCACCGTACTGGCGGAGGATCCGCGTGAAGCTGTGCAGCGGGTGGCCTCAGGCGAGGCCGAACTGGCCGTGGTCCACAACTGGAACTCGGTCCCACTGGTCATACCGGAGAACCTCGTGCACGAGGACCTCTGCATCGACCAGGCCGATGTCCTCGTCAACAGCACCCACGCACTCGCGGCGCGTTCCGCCGTCGAGCGCGAAGACCTGCTGGACGAGACCTGGATCAGCACCCCGGCGGGAGCCATCTGCAATGAGGCGTTGCTGCAGATCTTCGCAGGACTCGGCCGTGTGCCAAACATCCGCGTTTACGACCCTGATTTTTCCACCCATGTGGCCATGGTCGAACAGGGCGTGGCGATCGCGCTGGTCCCCCGGCTGGGCCGGCCCGCCCTGCCTCCCGGCGTGGTGGCCATACCCGTGGTCAGACCCACCCAGCAGCGCTCCGTGGGAATCGTGTACAGAAAGACCATGACGGCCAGCCCCAACATCCGGCACGTTGTCCGCCTGCTGCGTGAAGTGGCTGCTGAGGAACTTCCCGGATAGCAGGAGCTAGTGGCGGGGCACCGTGAAGTGCGTTAGCCGGGCATCCTGCCCGTCGAGCTCGGCCCAGGACTTTTCCGTTTCCATGACCGTCAACGCACTGGTTGGGTAGCGGGTAGCCGCATCCATGTAGGCGTCATGGTCGGAATCGCGGGAGGCCAGGTGCATGGCAAGGTCCTGCACGCCCGGCATATGCGAGATAACCATGAGAGTTGTGACGGTGTCCGGAACGTGATTGATGACCGTCAGCATGCGGTTGGCGGAAGCGGAATAGAGGCCGTCTTCCAGTTTGGGCGTGGGCGCCTTCTCCCCCAGCTCGTCGCACACCCAAGTGCAGGTCTGGCGCGTCCTCAGGGCTGATGAACAGAGGATGAAGTCCGGAACCACACCGTGCTTGAGCAACCACTTGCCGGCGAGCGGCGCCTCGCGGTGTCCTCGCTCCTCCAGCGGACGCTCATGATCCGGCACGCCTGTGGGCCAGTCGGCCTTGGCATGGCGCATTATCACAAGCCGCTTGATGTGATGGTCACTCATGCAATAACCCTATCCGGAGCAGGCCCCCGGGGCTTCCCGACCTTCTTTGGAAAGAGAACAGCCGTGGGGCAACCTGATGCGGTTGCCAAGGGGTTTTCCACACAGCAAAGAGGGTCAGCAGCCCACGCGCCGGCGCCGAAGAATCCTCCCGCGAAAGCAAAAAGCGCCCGCCTCCTCACCGGAGACGGGCGCTTTCGACGCTGTACTGCTTAGATGCAGTGCTACTTAGATGGAGTATTCCGGAGCGGCCCAGACGATGACCTCGGGGTGCTCGTAGAAGCGGTAACCCTGCCCACGGACGGTGCGCACGGTGTTGGCCAGGCGGCCCAGCTTGGAGCGGAGGCGGCGGATGTGGACGTCGATGGTGCGCTCGTTCGGCACCTCTTCGGCGTTGCGCCACAGTCCTTCAAGCAGTTCGTCGCGGCCCACGGTGCGGGTGCCGTTTTCGACGAGGTAGTTCAGAAGCTCGAATTCCTTGAACGTCAGGTTCAACGACTCGCCATCCAGGTGCACTTCGCGCCGGGCAAGATCAATCAGCACACCTGAAGGGCGGGCTTCCTGCTGCGGTGCCGGCCGTGCCGCTTCCGCACGCTGGCGGGAGGCCACGGTGGGGTCGCCGAAGGTGGAACGCACGACGTCGAGCGCGGACCCGGGTGCCCCGGCGGGGGCCACGGCGACGGCCGCGTAGCTCTCGGCACCGGTCACGAGTGACTGCGCGTAGGCCCGGATTTCCTGGGCAAGCTTGGCAATGGAGGTTCCAGCCGCAGCTGCGGTCTCTTCGTCAATACCCATGTACAGCACGAAACCGCGGGCCACGTTGTCGTTGGCTACGGGGCGGAGCCTGTCGGACTGGGCGATCACCGGGGTGGGCGCAGTCATGGGTGCCGGCTCGGCGGTGGGTACTGCACGCAACTGGCCGTAGGAGTTGGGGTTGTAGCCCTGCGGCACGTACCCGGGAGCCTGCTGGCCGGCGCCTTGCTGGGCGGGGGCGTAGCCGGGGCGGTTGCCAAAACCGGGGCGGAGCCCGGCGTTCGACGCGGCCTTGTTGGCGTTACGGACGGAGATGTGGACGTATCCGGATGCAACTGACATGGAGTGCTTACCTCAAAAGTGAATAGCCGTCATCGCGGCTTCGAATGCTGAATGTCCCCGCAATGAGTTTGGGGAGGGGCGCCCAACGCTGGGCTAGGGGGCGAATGCCTGAAACTTCTTGGGGTGGAAAGTTAGGCTTGCATTCGACAACAGCGGTCATCATGGCCAGCGGGTGTGCTGGACCAGGTTGCTGCGGCTGCAGGTGCTGTTGAGTTCTTGTTCACATTGGAAGTGTGCAACGTAACAATGGCAACACGCAAGTAACAAAGCGTCGAACCGTCCACATTTTGAGACGTAGAGGTCTATTGTGCTGCAAATCACAATTCCGCAGGGCCCTAAAATGAACGTCCTTTCATTCGCCGGAATGAAGAAATATAGGCCTTCCAGTGAATTTTCTTCGGCTGATCGGGCATGATTCGCACACTCACGGACGTGATCGCAGCTGATGCGGAATCTCACGTTCTGAAACAGTTGTTGTCCAATCGCCGCCGGACAACCGCTCGAATTTTTTGCCCGGAATCTGGTAGGGACAGCGAAACCGACGGTTTCAGGACGACGTGCCGCCGGACGTTGAACCCTGGCTGGACGTCCCACCCTGACCCGTCGTCGATGTCAGCCGAATGGATTCCGCGGTGTAGTTGTCGCCGTCCTTCGAGGCCGTCACACGGACAGCGGAGCCGGCAGCTACGTCGGCCAGAGTCAGCGGGCTCGCGGCGGTTCCACGCTGGCGGACCCCTTGTGCAACCGCGGTTTCGGAGCTCACGGCGTAGCTTCGGGTGAATCCGTCAGCGCTCTTCACCGTCAACGACGCCGATGAGACGTCAGTGACGGTGCCCAGCTGATCAGCCATGGCCACGTAGGCTCCATCGCGGAGAACTACGTATTCCGAGTGGACGGCAGCACCGGGTCCGCCAGCCAAGCCAAGACCCTCCGGCGGCATGTTTCCGCCCATCTGCCCCTGCCCCGGCCGGCCCATGCCATCCTGGGTCACGCCGTCCTGTCCCGTGCCACCCGCGCCCGGCACTGCCTGCCCTCCAAGCCCACCGGCATCGGTCTGGCCCGGTGGTACGTTTGCGGCGTCCGCCGATCCGGCGCTGCCCAGCGAGTAGAAGCCGGCCGCCGTCCCGGCAACCACCACTACCGCAATTCCAGCCACCATCAGGACCCGCTTCACCGCACGGCCGCCCCGGGCAGCCGCCGGCAGCTCGTGTTGCTGTTTACCCCACCCTTGGGAAGCTGACGACGGCGGCGCTCCCCACCCGGCATAAGGCTCGGCAGTTGTGCTCGGACTTCCAGGCTGCCCGGCGGTTTCCGGCTCGCTTTCCGGGGCCGGTCCGGGCTGGGGAGCTGCGGGACTGTTGTGCTCGTTCATGGTCTTCTCCATTGACGTGTGCTTTTGTACGCCCCCAGCCTCAGACCCGTTGCTGTGCGCAGCCTGTGCCGCCATAGAGACCCGGCTGTGACGTGCAACAACGCGTGTTTCCGGACTGCTACCTCGCTAGTGTTGACTTCACAGCGTCCTCACAGGACCGGCAAAGCGCTGGCAAACCAGCAGAACGGAGAGTTGTCCCATGGCCTCCTCGCACTCCATGACCAACAACCTTCCCCAGCTCACCCATCCCGACGGGTCCCCCATCCGTGCGTTGGTGGTGGACGACGAACCCAGCCTTGCCGAACTCATGAGCATGGGCCTTCGCATGGCCGGCTGGTCGGTAGCTGTGGCCGCCGACGGTCCCGGTGCGGTGAAGCTTGCCAAGGAATTCCGACCCGACGTCCTGGTGCTCGATGTCATGCTGCCCGGTTTCGACGGCGTCGAGGTCCTCAACCGCATCCGTGCCTTCGCCCCGGAAGTTCCCGCCCTGTTCCTCACGGCAAAGGACGCCGTGCAGGACCGCATCGTTGGATTGGCCGCCGGGGGCGACGACTACGTCACCAAGCCCTTCAGCATGGAGGAAGTACTCCTCCGCCTCCACCGGCTGGTCCAGCGTTCAGGCGTGGCCGCCATGGACACAGCCGAACTGGTGGTGGGAGACCTGACCTTGAACGTCGATACGCGCGAGGTGACCAGGGCCGGTGAAGACATCGCCCTCACCGCCACGCAGTTCGAACTCCTGCGCTACCTCATGGAAAATCCCAAGCGTGTTGTCAGCAAGGCCCAGATCCTGGACCGCGTATGGGACTACGACTTCGGTGGACAGGCCAACATCGTGGAGCTCTACATTTCGTATCTCCGCAAGAAGATCGAAGCGAACCACCCACCCATGATCCACACCATCCGTGGTGCCGGATACGTCATCAAACCCGCGGACTAGGCATTGGGCACACTTTCAGGAGTTGCCAGAAACCCGCAGCGCAGCTGGCTCAATCCGTCTACCTGGCATCTGCGTACCCGGCTGGTGCTGGTAGCCATGGCTTTGCTGATAGCAATCTGCAGCGCTGTCGGAATCGTCAGTTACGCCTCCATGGACACGGTGTTCAACAAGCAACTCGACCAGCAGCTTCAACAGGCCTCCAGCCGCGCGAACGAGTTCGGCAGGCCGCCGTCGAGCTTTCCCAACGCACCGTCCGGAAGGCCGGACCCGCTGGAGGCACGCGGCCAGGCGGCCGGGACCCTGAACGCGCGGATCGATGGATCAAGTGTTCGCAGTTCAGGACTGATAGACGCCCAAGGCAACAGGGTCTCCCTTTCGGACGCCGACGAGCAGGTCCTTCTGGCACTCCCCCGGGACAGCCGCGCCGTGGACCGCTCCCTGTCCAACGGCGACTACCGCCTGGTGGCAGTGACCACCAACTATGACGACGTGATCGTGACAGGCCTTCCGCTGGCGGACAAGCAGACCGCCGAAGCTTCGCTGGTCTGGACCATGGTGCTGGTATCGCTGGGCGGCCTGGTGGTGATCGGCCTGGTGGGCACAGTGATCATCCGGCGAACAATGCGGCCGCTGGAGCAACTCTCCGAGGTCGCCACCAAGGTTTCACGCCTGCCTCTCGACGCCGGCGAGGTAGCACTTGCGGTGCGGGTACCGCCGTCGGCCTCCCATCCAGGAACTGAAGTAGGCAGCGTGGGTTACGCCCTGAACCAAATGCTGAACAACGTGTCCAGTGCGCTGGAAGCCCGGCAGGAAAGCGAAACCAAAGTGCGGCAGTTCGTAGCCGACGCCTCCCACGAACTGCGGACGCCACTGACAGCCATCCGGGGCTACACCGAGCTGCTGCGCATGACCGAAAGCTTCACCGACGACGGGAGGAAGTCCCTGGCCAGGGTCCAAAGCCAGTCCGAACGCATGACCACACTGGTGGAGGACCTCCTGTTGCTTGCACGGCTGGACGAAGGCCAACCGGTAAAGGTCACGGACGTGGACCTGACCCAGCTTGTGGTCGAGACAGTGAGTGACGAGAAAGTCATGGCCCCGGACCATATCTGGCAGCTCTCGTTGCCGGATGAACCCATCACTGTCCGCGGCGATGCCACGCAGCTGCACCAAGTGCTGGCCAATCTGCTTTCCAACGCCAGGAAGCACACGGATCCAGGCACTACCGTGGTCACGGGCGTGATGCTCTCCGCAGACGGCAGCGCAATAGTGACAGTAACGGACAACGGGCCAGGGATTCCCGACGATTTCCAGGGCCGGATCTTCTCCCGGTTTGCCCGTGCCGACGCGGCGCGGTCAGGGTCCGAAGGGACGTCGGGCCTGGGGCTGTCGATCGTGGAATCCATCGTCGAGGCGCACGGTGGAAGCGTTGAAGTAACCTCCCGCCCGGGACGTACGGAGTTCGCCGTCAGACTCCCGACGGTCAGCGGCAGAGAACTGTAACGACTCCGGCAAGCCGACTCACCGGCGTCGTGATCTCTGTTACCTAAATGTGACTTCTACCGAAACCTCCTGTACCGTCGAAAGGGTGGGTCGCCCCAACTGGCCCACATCCGGGATGCGCCGAGCTCTGCCACTTCCCGGAGTCCGATCTTTCTCCGAGGCAGAGACGGGGGACCCAGAGTCTCCGGGCCCAGGCTTTTATTGCCGGCCCTTGGGGTGAAGCCGCAGCGTGATGCGCGGCCGGATGACCTCATCCGAACCCGACAGCTAACTCCGCAGGCGCTGAGAGGTAATCACACATGTCTGAATTTAACGATCAGACGCGCCCTTCCGCGCGTCACCGCGACCAGAACGACGCCCCGTTGACCAAGTCGCAGTCCGTCCTCAAGAAAGCTGCCCGTGACGGCAAGTCCGGTGCCCGCATGTCCGTAGTAGCCGGTGTTATCGCCGCTGCACTGGGCGTCGCATCGCTTGGAACCGCCGCCAACGCCGCTCTTACGCTTCCCGAGGCAAGCCGCGTGGCTGAAGCCCGGACCGCTGCCGAGGCCAGCAACAACAAGGCCGCCGAGGAAGCCGCAGCAGCCAAGAAGGCCGCAGCTGAGAAGGCTGCCGCCGACAAGGCAGCTGCTGATAAAGCCGCAGCAGAAAAGGCTGCAGCCGACAAAGCCGCCGCCGATAAAGCAGCTGCCGATGCCGCCGCCGCCGCACAGGCAGCAGCCGACCAGGCCGCAGCAGAAAAGGCTGCCGCCGAGAAGGCCGCCGCTGACGCTGCCGCAAAGCAGGCAGCCGACGCCGCTGCTGCCGCCGCCGCCGAAGCTGCAGCCGCCGCAGCTGCACCCAAGGCCGTGGACGACCCCGCTGCTGCCAAGGCCTACGCCGCCAGCATCCTGGGCAGCTACGGCTGGAGCGCCGCTGAAATGACAGCCCTGAACACGCTGTGGGAGAAGGAATCCAACTGGAAGACCACTGCCACCAACGCGTCCAGCGGCGCCTACGGCATTGTCCAGTCCCTGCCGGCTTCCAAGATGGCATCTGCCGGCGCTGACTGGCAGACCAACTACCAGACCCAGATCAAGTGGGGCCTGGACTACATCAAGGAACGCTACGGATCCCCGTCGGCAGCCCTGGCCTTCCACCTGGCCAACAACTGGTACTAAACCAGACGGCTCGATCGCCGCTCCGGTTCCGCCGTTCGCATCAGTTCCACTGGTGCAAACAGCGGAACCGGGGCGGCTTTTGCCGTTTCACAGCTGCACCCACGGCTTCACAGTAGGGACACAGCTTCCACTTAAAGCACTCATAACCGGGTCCCTCATTCTGGATCCATGACCATTACGGATCCCAGAACGGTAGTCCAGCACCGGCAGCTTTTGCTTGCGGACGCCCCTGTGCTGGTCCCCGTCCTGGACCTCACCATCCCCGTCTACAACGAGGAAGCCCGGCTCGAGGCAAGCCTCCGCCGGTTGCACGGCCATCTCATGGAGTCGCTGCCGCACGCGTTCCGGATCACCATCGCGGACAACGCCAGCACCGACGCTACGCTCCGGATTGCCGAGCGGCTGGCACGGGAACTCCCTGAACTGTGGGTGGTCCGGTTCCAGGACAGAGGCCGTGGGAATGCGCTCCGCCAGGTCTGGCAAACCTCGCCGTCGCCAATTCTGGCCTACATGGAAGCAGACCTGCCCGCGGACCTATCCGCCCTGGCTCCCCTTCTGGCACCACTGCTCTCCGGACACTCGGACGTAGCAGTCGGCACCCGCCTCGCCCCGGCATCGCACTCAAACCTGAGCCCACTGCGCCAGTTCATTTCGCGCAGCTACAACGCCCTGCTGCGGACCCTCATGGGCGCCCACGTCTCCGATGCCCAGTGCGCTTTCAAAGCCATCCGCGCGGACGCCGCACGCAAGCTCCTCCCCTACATCAAAGACGACCGCTGGTTCTTTGACACGGAACTCATGATCGACGCTGAACTGTGCGGTTTGCGCGTCCATGAAGTCCCCGTTGACTGGACTGACGATCCCAACTCAAGCGTCGACGTCGTACGAACCGCCTTTGCCGATCTGCGGGGCGTGGCGCGGTTGATGCGCGACCTCGCCGGCGGGCGGGTCCCCGTCCGCGAGCTTCGGACGGAACTCGGTGCGGCGGCGGCCACCGGAAGCGGCATTCCCGGCAGGGTGCTTCGGGCCCTGGGGTGGGCTGCGGTCTGCGTCGCGGCCTTCCTGCTGTGGTGCAATCTCCTCGGCGCATTCCCGGCTGCCTTGACCGCGCTGGTCCTGACGGCGTTGGCTGTCCGGGCGGCCGGAGGACTTCGCGCTCTCCTTCACGGGCAGAAGGCCGTCCACCGTCCCCACGACAATGAGCTGCCACAGCACTTGCACCTGACGTGACGTGAGGATCTAGCGTTGTACGCATGACGGGAGATACAGGGCGGCAGTGGAGTGTGGGCGAACTCGCCAAGGCCTGCGGCGTCAGCGTGCGGACGCTGCACCACTACGACGGGATCGGCCTGCTCTCCGCCAGCGGCCGCACCGCATCCGGTCACCGGCGCTACGGGGAAAACGACCTTCGCAGGCTGTACCGGATCAGGGCGCTCCACATGCTGGGGATTCCGTTGGCCGCCATCCCGGATGTCCTGGCGGCCTCCGGTGACGATGACCTGCAGTCCATGCGTACCCTCTTGTACGAGCAGCTCCGACAGGTCCAACAACACGCCCGGCACGTCCAGGCCCTGCAAGAGCGGCTCATCACTCTGGTCAGCCGCCTTGATACTCCCTCCATGCCAACGCCTGAACAATTCATGTCGACTTTGGAGATGATCACCGTGTACGAAAAGCACTTCACCGACGAACAACGGCAGCAACTCGCTGACAAGCGCCAGGAACTGGGTGCCGAAAGGGTCGAGGACGCCAAACAGAAATGGGCCGCCCTGGTTGAGCAAGGACTGGCCCATGTTCGTGCCGGGACGCCTGTCACCGACCCTGCCGTGCGGGAATGGGTGCACTCATGGGATGGAATAGGCAACATGTTCCATTCAGCCGAGGACACCAAGGCAGCAGCCCGTGCCGCCTGGCAGGAGAACAGCCAGCAAATCACTGCAGACCTGCCGTGGAGTTCCGAAGACCTGGCAGGACTCATGGGTTACCTGGCAAAGGCGAGGGCGCAGTAAGAGGACCCGCTACTCCTCCGGTTCCGCCTCCACGGCACCACGGACGGCTGCCACGGACGCTGCAACGTCGCCGGCGTCCGTGGTCCAGTTGCTCACCGAGATCCTGAGGATTTCGCGTCCACGCCAGGAAGATCCGGACATCCACACCGCACCTTCGGCCATGAGCCGCTGCGTGATCCTGTGGGTGCGGTTGTCGCTTCCGAAGCTCACGGAGACCTGGGTGAACACCACATCATTGAGGATTTCAACTCCCGGGATCCCAGCGAGGCCATCAGCCAAAGCGCGGGCATTGGCCGCGAGCCGATCCACCATGGCAATCACACCGTTCCGGCCCAATTGCCGCAGGGCGGCCCAGACCGGGATGCCGCGTGCCCGGCGGGACATCTCAGGAACCTTCTCCAGCGGATCCCCCAAGCCTGTTTCCGTCGCGATCAGATAGCTGGTGTGGACGCTGAAAGCGCGGCGAAGGGATTCCGGCCTGGAGACGATCGCCAGGCCACAGTCATAGGGGACGTTTAAGGTTTTATGGGCGTCCGTCGCCCAGGAATCGGCCTCCTCGACGCCGGCCAGCCTGGGCCTCAGGGCAGGACTCACCGCAGCCCACAGCCCAAATGCCCCATCAACATGGACCCACGCCCCGCGGTCATGCGCCACGGCGATGGCTTCTTCCATGGGGTCGAAAGCGCCGGAGTGGAGGTTGCCTGCCTGCAGGCAGACCAACGAAGGGCCGGGCTGCTCATCCATGGCTGCTGCCAACGCTTCGGGAATTATCCGGCCTTGCCGGTCCGCGTCAACAGGGACACAGGCGCCCAACCCCAGGTACCGAAGCGCCAGGTCCACTGCGGCATGGCGTTCCCTGCCGGCAAAGGTTGTAATGCGTGGCCCACCGTTCAGTCCCAACGATTCCAGGTCCCAGCCTGCCTCATCCATCAGATACTGGCGTCCAGCCGCCAGGCCTACGAAGTTCGCTGTGGTGGCACCGGTGGTGAATCCGACGTCGGCCGTTGCAGGAAGGTGGAGAAGGTCCAGCAGCCAGGCAGCCGCGGATTCCTCAATGGCAGCTGCCGCCGGTGTAGCGAAGCGGAGTCCGGTGTTCTGGTCCCACGCCGAAACGAGCCAATCGGCGGCCATGGCGGCGGGCAAGGTCCCACCCATGACCCATCCGAAGAACCGGCCTGACTGAATGGCCATGAGGCCCGGCTCAGCCAGGGCGGCGAGTTCGTCCACAACCTCGGCGGCATCAGTGGCCTCATCAGGGAGCCGCGGCAGGATGCTTTTGGCTACCTGGTCGGCGTCGGACGAAGGGCGGACAGGGCGGGTAGGCACTGAGGTGAGCCAAGCACCGGCGTGGACCATGGCCCGTTCCAATGCAGCACCGTAAGCCTCCGGCATCGCAGACATGCGCACAGCCTACGCCCGGTTCGCGGGCTGGAACAGTACGGGTTGAAAGCTAGAGGGTCAGCGTCAGGAGGTGGCCGCCGTCGGCGTTCTTCACAGCTGTGACCGTCACGGCTGAGTAGTCCGGGATCTGCCACATGCCCTCCTCAAGGTGGACACCGGCGTCGCCCACCACAACCGTCCGCATGCCTGCAGCGCGCGCCGCAGCTACGCCTGCCGGCGCATCTTCGAAAACCACGACGTCGGCAGGATCGGCTCCCAGTATCGCCGCCGCTTTGAGGTATCCCTCCGGATGCGGCTTGCCCCGGGTGACGGACTCGGCTGTGACGGTGGTGGACGGCATGGTCAGCCCGGCGGCCTTCATGCGGATCTCTGCCAGGATGCGGTCTGCGGAGGTAACCAAAGCAATGGCATCATCCGGCAGCCCCGCCAACAGGGCTTCGGCGCCGGGAAGTGCGATCACGCCATCCGTCCGGGAGCGCTCCATCTCACCGAGCTCGGCAGTCAGCGCTTCCAGATCAGCGCCCGCCGGCGCATAACGGCGAACGGTATCGCCGGCCTGGACGCCGTGGGAAGTGCGGAGGATTTCGTTGTAATCCAAACCGTAGCGTTCGGCGAACTCCAACCACACCTGTTCCACTATGGCCGTGGAATCGACCAGGGTGCCGTCCATGTCGAAGAGGACGGCACGGACGGTGAGTACTGGCGGTTCGATGGAAGCTTGGGCGGCAGGATGGCTCATGGTTCCATCCTCCCGCACCCGCGGGATGTGGTGCAGCTGTGTGACTCAGCCGTTCGGCCGCTGGGGCAAGTACTGCAGCGCCCACTTGTTGCCGTCCGGGTCCGCGAAGTACACGAAGTGGCCCCAATCCTGGATGTCGACGTCACTGACGTCCACGCCGTTGGCCTTGAGCTGCTCGTGCGCTTTGTTGATGTCGCTGACCACCACTTGAAGGTTCGGAGCAGTGCCTGGAGGGGCATCGCTGAGCCCTTCACCTATGGCGATGGAGCAGGCGGAACCAGGTGGAGTCAGTTGCACGAAGCGGATGCCGTCCATGGGACGCTCGTCAAAGTCGGCATTGAAACCGACCTTGTTGACGTAGAAATCCTTCGCGCGGTCGACGTCGGACACAGGGACAAATACCAGTTCAAGTTTCCAGTCCATGCGCCACAGGCTAACGGGGCGGACCGGAAACCGGTAGGGGCAATCGTTCCGCGCGGTCCTGAACGTTCCTTCCCGGTTGCTTCCGGCTTTCACCCGTCCAGCCGGCGCGGTTCCGCCGAGTAGCCGGTATTCCGGCCCAATGGCAGAGGTCCACGCACAACAAAGTGGGAAGGAACGTCGTGAGGGGGGTTTCCCTTTAGCCTGCCACGCCGTAGAGGCGGTCGCCGGCGTCGCCCAGGCCGGGAACTATGTAGGACTTTTCGTTGAGTTTCTCGTCGATCGAGGCCAGCACAATGTTCACGTTGGCGTCCGAAAGCTCTTCTTCCAGCTTGGCCAGTCCCTCCGGAGCAGCCAGCAGGCAGATGCAGGTGACATCGGAGGCGCCGCGCTTGAAGAGGAACTTGATGGCCTCGCGCAGGGTGCCGCCGGTGGCGAGCATGGGGTCAAGGACGAAGATCTGGCGGCCGGTGAGGTCCTCGGGGAGGCGCTCGGCGTAGGTGATGATGTCCAGGGTTTCTTCGTCGCGGGCCATGCCCAGGAAGCCGACCTCGGCGGTGGGGACCAGCTTGGTCATGCCCTCCAGCATGCCCAGGCCCGCACGCAGGATGGGGACCACCAGCGGAGTGGGTTTGGTGAAAGCCGTACCGATGGTCTTGGTGACCGGGGTCTCGATCTCGACCGGCTGCGTCTTGACCTCGCGGGTGGCTTCATAAGCCAGGAGGGTGACGAGTTCTTCAGTGAGTTGCCGGAAGACCGGTGAAGGGGTGTTCTTGTCCCGCAGAACGGTGAGCTTGTGAGCGACCAGCGGGTGGTCCACGACGAGTGTGCGCATCCCCCAAAACTATCATTGAGACATGAGCGCCACCGAGCCGTATCACGCAGATCACCTGGCCTGCATGGGCCTTGCCCTGGAGGAAGCACGGCTGGCGTTGAAAACGGACGACGTGCCGATCGGCGCAGTGGTGTTGGGGCCCGACGGCGGCGTGCTGGGTTCCGGACGCAACGAACGGGAAGCGCATGGGGATCCAACCGCCCATGCGGAGGTGGTGGCGATCCGCCAGGCGGCCGCCTCACTCCGGCAACGTGCCCTGGATTCGGGCACGGACGACGACGGTTGGCGGCTCGAGGACTGCACGTTGGTGGTCACTCTGGAGCCGTGCGCCATGTGTGCCGGGGCGATTGTCCTGGCCCGTATTCCCCGCGTCGTTTTTGGCGCGTGGGACGAGAAAGCGGGAGCGGTGGGATCTGTATTCGACATCCTCCGCGAGCGCCGGCTCAACCATTGGGTGGAGGTTTACGCCGGAGTCCGTGAAGACGAGTGCTCAGCGCTCCTGAAGGACTTCTTTGCCTCGCATCGTGCCCCGGCAGTGGAGCACCGCCCAGCCTGATCCCTTCCTTCATGGGAGCAAGCCATGACAGTTTCTTTCAATCACACCATCGTCCATGCCAAGGACAAGCAGGCTTCTGCGGAGTTTATGGCCCGTATTTTTGGGCTTCCTGTGCCGCAGGCCACGTGGTCGTTCGTCACCGTTTCCCTCGATAACGGCGTCACGCTGGACTTCATGGAGGCCCCGGGCGAAATCGCCCCGCAGCACTACGCCTTCCTGGTCAGCGAAGAGGAATTCGACCAGATCTTCCTTAGGATCACCGCCGGGCAGGTGCCCTATTGGGCCGATCCTGCCCGCTCCCGGGCACAGCAGATCAACCATAACGACGGTGGCCGTGGCATTTACTTCGCCGATCCCGACGGACATTTCCTGGAGGCCATCACCAGACCATACGGTTCGGGCTGACGGGGTTCGTCCCTGGCGTCAGCGTCCGGCCGCCTCGTCCAATGCGTCAATCCGGATTTGGCGTGATGCCGGTGAATCCAGGCTGAACGACCGGAAGTCGCCGAGCTCGTCCCGGATCCACGCCTCAGCCTCGGCGATCCGTGTGGTGACCGCTGACGTGGGCTTGGCAAATGTCCAGGCAGCGATCCGCTCCTTGCCGGGGTCGTACTGCCATAGCCCGATGATCCTTCCCCGGTCCAGGATCGGATGGTCCGGCAGGTCGGCCTGAAGTGCCAGCGTGGTGTCCAGGACCTTCTTCCCCTTGTCCTCATCAGCAAACATATCCGCCGAATTGCGCCTGTGGAGGACCAGCGAATCCGTGCCTGCCAACAGCTGGATCTGCTCGTCACCGGGCTCTTCGAAGTCCGCCAAACGCTCGACGTCGGCGGGCAGCATCCAGAGCACGTCGCCACTGGCCGTGGGCACCTCCACGGCGCCCAGGATGGCGAGCGCTGCCTTGCTTTGGGCCACGGTGAATGCGGTGAACCACTGGGTCTGCTTGAACGTTGCTCCCCCAGTCCAGCGCAAGTAGCGTTCCAGCAGCAGCCGGCGGGCGCCGTCGTCGTCGAGGCCGCTGGGCGCAAGGTCCCAAGCGGTGTAGGCGTAACGCTGCTGGTCGAGGCGGCCGTTGACCGGGACGCGGCGAATGCGGCCGTCCGCCTGGAGCAGTCCCAAGGCCGTCGGAAGCGTAGTGGAAGCGCCCTTCTTCTTGCCTTCCTCACCCAGGCTGCGGACCGAATCGCCCAGCACGTCCCGGAGTTGCTTGGGGTCCATGGGGCCGCCGGCTTCCTTGAGTGCGTGCTCCACCTCGTCCTCAAGGAGGGTGATCTCGCCACGTTCCACGCCGAGCCTCGCCAGGACTTTGAAGGGGGCAATCGCTGCGTCCCGGCCGATCTGCAGGGCCCATGCGTAGTCGGCCTGGCCCAGGACATAGGTGCAACCGCGGGCGGTGGGGAGTTCGTGGATTCTGAGGGCTTTGACGTCGCTGTCCGCTTGTTCCCGGCTGATTCCTGCCCGGGCGAAGAGCGTGAGATAAGGGTTGGCGCCACCTACCGAGCGGGCCCACCCTGCGTGGTCCAGGACTTCCTCTGATGTCTTGCCGGTCAGTGAGCCGTCGAGGCCTTGCATGTGCCACGCCCAGGCCCTGAGACGTTCGGGGGTCAGAATGGCGGATGCCGGTGCGGTGCTGGTCATGGCCCCATTCTGCACCCGGTTATCCCGGCAGGCCGGTCATTGCTTTCAGAACAATGACCGCGGTGGTCTCCCAGCCGGGGAGGTGTTCGCGGGCTTGGAGGGCGTTGCTGCGCCAGCGCTTTTGGAGTGCCGCGTCCGTGAGCCAGCTTCGGATAACTTCCGCGAGTGCTTCCGCGGGATCCCACACCGCGCCCGGGCCACTTTCGCCCAGGGCTTCTACCGCGCCGGTCCCCTGCCGGACGATCACCGGAACTGCGTGAGCCAACGACTCCCCTACCACCAGACCATAGGCCTCCGATGTGGAAATCAGGACGCTGAGGTTTGCTTTGTGCCACTGCTCTTCCAGAGCATCGCCGGTCAGCTCGCCAGTGACGCTGATGCGGTTCTGGAGGCCGTGACGTTCGACGGCGGCCCTCACCTCCCCGGCGTACGCCGGGTCTGCGTCCATGGACCCAATCAGGGCCGCGCTCCACGGAAGGTCCCTGACCTGGCTGAGGGCTTCCAGCAAGAGAGTCTGATTCTTGTTCGGCAGGAGGGCCGCGACGGCGACGATGTGCGGGGGCACTGATCCTTCGGCGATCTGCGCACGATCCACGCCGGGGCGGGCCACGTGGATGGTCAGCGATCCGTGTTTGGCCTTCAATTCAGCTGCGGAGTGGGCGCTCGGGCAGATGACCGCGGTGGCGGACGCCAACGCACTCGCCTCAAGATCCTGATGATCCGCCAACGCCATGTGCGAGATGATCCAGACCTTGGTTCCGGCCTGCACCGCGGCGGCGATTTCTTCCGGCGCCCCGCTCGCCACCAGGCCGTCGGCAATCACGGTAGTGCCGCCGTCGAGCGCTTGCGCCAAACGTTGGCGGTCCGCCGGGCTGCCAACCGGCCAATCGCCGTCGACGGTCAGTGTCTCAACCGTGGCGCCGAGGGCCGTCAGGTGTTCGGCGAGTTTGGCGTTGTATTTGTTGCCGCCGGAGCCATGCCTGACGTTCCCCGGGACCAGGAAGCGGATGTGCACTTACTTGGCCGGAAGCTCCAGCGAATAGCCCGCCCAGGCGTCGGGGTTTTCGCGAAGGACGACGTCGATGCCGGCGAGGGCGGGGCCGTCTTCGGTGTCCTGGATCCGGGTGGCCATGGCGTCTGCGATGTGCTTTGCGAGTGCCTCTGTGGTGGAGAGTTTGCCCTTGAAAGCGGGGTGTTCGTCGAGGTTCTTGTAGTTCAGGTCCTCGAGGATTTCCTCGAGGATGCCGCCGGCGGCTCCGATGTCGAGGACGATTGCGTCGTCGTTGAGATTCTGGCGACGGAAGCTGACTTCGGCAACGAACGTTGCACCGTGGAGGCCCTGCGCGGGGCCGAAGGCTTCACGGGGAAGGCTGTGGGCGATCATGAAATGGCGTCGGACGGTCAGGCTGAACATGTCTTAATCCTCCGGGTTTGGGTACGCGACCACGTGGCAGAAACCGCCCGGCCGTTCGAATAGCTTGACGAGTGTGGTGGGCAGGTTTTGGAACTGGCATTCGCTGGTCAGAAAGGTCTCGAACAGCGGATCTTTGAGCTGGTTTACTGCTTCCTGCAGCCGCTGGGCGTTGCTACGCCGGTGCCTCCTGGGCAGCGCAACGGCGCCCACCTGGCTGGAGCGGATGTTCAGCCGGCGGGCGTGGAAGTCCTCGCCAAGGGGCAGGGTGACTTCCTTGTCCGCGAACCAGGAAAGCTCGATGACGTCCGAATCATCACCGGCCAGTTGCAGGCTCAGCTTCAGGCCGTCGTTGGAGGCGGAGCAGTGGAAGACGATGTCGTTGTCGTTTGCCGCGTCGTCGGGTTCGGCGAATTCGATGCCTAGCTTTTCGGCGAGTTGCCGCTTCTCCGGGTCGGCATCCACCAATTGGAGCCGCCCGAGCGGGTACTTCCGCAGGAGTGTCGCCAGGACGCCGCCAACCAGTCCACCACCGACGACGGCGACCCGGTCTCCCAGCCTCGGTCCGGCTTCCCAGAGGGCATTGATGGCCACCTCGACGATGCCCGTAAGTACGGCGCGACGCGCAGGAACGTCCTCCGGGATTGCGGTGAGCTGGCTCGTGGGGAGCACGTAAAAGTCCTGGTGCGGGTGGAGGCTGAAAACCGTTTTCCCGCGCCATTCGTCCGGGCCATCTTCGACGGTGCCGACGCTCAGGTACCCGTACTTCACCGGGCCGGGGAAGCCCCCTTCCTGGTGCGGGGCCTGCATCAGATCGGCAACCCGCTCCGGGACACGGCCTTCATGGACCACACGTTCGGTTCCGCGGCTGACGCCGGAGTAGAGGGTTCTGACCAGTGCTTCATCTTCTTGCAGTGGCGGCAGGGATTCAGGGCGCAGTTCGCCATCGCCTGACTTGGTGACCCAGTAGGCGTGGGCTTCGTGCACGTGATCTCGAGGAATAGTCATGATGCTTATGAATCTATCCGTGGGTCGCTTCGGATGGAAGTTGGCCCCGTTTCGTGAGGGGCTTTGGGCGGTTGCGCCCGCGGCTCCGTGCGGGCACGTTTTGGGGAACCGGGCCCAACTCCGGTACCCTATTTCAGTTGGTGACGTGTCCGAGCGGCCGAAGGTGCAACACTCGAAATGTTGTTTGGTGTAAAAGCCAACGTGGGTTCAAATCCCACCGTCACCGCCAATGAAAACCCCCGGGAAACCGGGGGTTTTCTGCCTTCTCAGCGCCTTTGTGGTGTATTTTTCGAGCAGTGGTCATCCACCAATAAGCCGTTTTCGGAAAGGCCACCGCCGCATCCAAATAGGGGGAATCCACATGCGTCGACGCATCGTGTTGGCCACATTGGCCGTCGTCTGCGCGGGAATGGCAACATCCTGCGCCGGCTCTGCTCCTCTTCAGTTGGATGCCGGCACAACCTTGGTCGAGTACAGCTTCCGTGACAGCTCCGTCCCGCCTCAGTACCACCGCAGCTACGTGATCAAAGCTTCGAAAAACGACGCCTCCATCACCGTTGACTCATATGGCGACGTGCTGGCCCAGGAAACAATTGTCATGCCGGCCGATACGTGGACCAAGGTCTTGGAGTCGGCAAAAACCTTGCCCGCCCGTGCCGGCAAGATCAGCGAACCCAAGCCCGGTTGCACGGGAGGCACGGGTTCGAAGATCACCATCCGGGATGGCGGTGCGGAGCGCTACTCCAAGTCAGCTGAAAACTGCGGTGGCCGATCCGACCAACCTCTGACCGAGACCGCGGGCCCCCTTGAAGCCCTGTTCGACATGGACGAACTGCTGAAAACCGGCAAATAACGCGTCGAGGGGCAAGGTTTCGGCACTTTCTCGAAGGCAAAGAGCCGGGATCTAACCCTTCGCCGCAGCCAGGAGTAGATTTAGGCCGGATGCCGCATGGCACCCTCGGAACCATCACGGACCGTGGAGGCGGCAATGGCCAGGTCGGCACAACAAACAGGCAAAAGCACCGACTACGAATTCGTCACCGTCTGGCGTGTGGCGGGGACGCGTGAGGAAGTGGTGGATGTCCTGGGAGATGCCGGGACACTGAAACAGTGGTGGCCGTCGGTCTACCTGGACGTTACGAGAGTATCCCCGGGCGGCCCCGAGGGAGTGGGCGCTTCTTTCGATCTCCACACCAAAGGCTGGCTCCCCTACACCTTGCGCTGGCGGCTCACTGTCACGGAACCGGTGACCCTGGATGGCTTCGCACTAACAGCCAAAGGCGACCTCAACGGTACGGGACGCTGGACCTTCGCATCGGATGGCCCGGAAACAGTCATCACCTACGACTGGCGGGTCAGCACCGCCAAACCTCTCCTGCGCAGACTGAGTTGGCTCCTCAAACCAGCGTTCTCGGCGAACCACCACTGGGCCATGGCCCAAGGTGAGGAAAGCCTTAAACTTGAGCTCCGCCGTCGTAGGTCCGGTTCGGCGGGCAGCGTACCGGCGCCGCCGGGGCCCACCTTCACCCCGCGGCGCAAACTTACGCGGGAAGGACGCTGAACATGCCGGAGGCCTCCAAGAGCAGTGTCCTGTGGCTCCCGGAACCGGAGGAACAGGACTACCCGGCCGCAGCGGACTACTTGTCCTTCCTGGGTTCCGACCATGCCGTGAACCAACTGGTGAAGGCCCTGCGAAACGCCAGGATTGTCCATCGGAAAGCAAAAGACATCCTCCGCGCATCCCGGCTGGCCCTGCTTCCGGAGGACAACGCACACGTGGCGTCTGACCTGCGCAAGATCAGGAGCGGCAAACGGCTTTCACCTGTTCTCGTGGTGCGCGGAGACCTGGCCCGTGGAATCCCGGCCCAGGTAGTCGATGGGTACCACCGCGTCTGCGCCAGCTACTACACGGACGAGAACACCGATATCCCGCTCAAATTGGCGGACCTCCCGCCCGAGCAAAGCAGGTGACCTTCCTTCAGCTCTCCCTGATCTCGGCAGTGGCCCTCCTGGGACCACTGCTCGCGTTGCCCCGGAAATGGCATCTGCCCGTTGTCCTGGGCCAACTGCTGGCCGGCATCGTGATTGGCCGGACGGGCCTCCATGCGGTGGACCCTGGGGACCCTGCCTTTACTTTGATGGCCGATGTCGGCTTCGCGCTGATCATGTTCGTTGCAGGCACGCACGTCCCAGTGCGGGACAAAGCGATCCGGGCAGCCCTGGGAGGCGGCGCAGCCCGGGCCGGGGCCGCGGCGGTACTGGCCGTCGGGACGGGTTTGGGGATTGCTGCCGTTTTCGGGACAGGCCACGCGCCCATGTACATCGTGCTGCTGGCCTCGTCTTCGGCCGCCCTGGTGCTTCCGATCGTCGATTCCTTGGGACTGCGCGGATCCAAGGTACTGACCATGACCGCCCAGGTAGCGATAGCCGACATAGCCTGCATCGTGGCACTCCCGCTGGCGGTTGATCCGCCCAACGCGGGCCGCGCAGCTCTGGGGGCGGCCGCGGTAGCGGTCAGCGCGGTGCTCCTGTTCTTCATCCTCCGGGCCTTGGAACGCCGCGGCACACGCGGCCGCCTGCACGACGTTTCCGAAGACAGGAAGTTCGCGCTGGAATTACGGATCCAACTGGCCTTGTTGTTTGCCTTGGCAGGTTTGGCCGTTTTGGGGCACGTCTCCGTGATGCTGGCCGGGTTCTCCTTTGGCCTTGTCGTGGCAGCTGTGGGTGAACCCCGGCGGCTCGCCCATCAGCTTTTCGCGGTGAGTGACGGTTTCCTGGGACCGGTCTTCTTCGTCTGGCTCGGCGCTTCCTTGAACCTGAACGACCTCGGATCGAACCCCCAAATGATTCTCCTGGGCCTCTGCCTTGGCGCGGGTACCCTCTTGGTTCACGCCGCCATGCGTGTCCTCGGCCAGCCCCTGCCGCTGGCCGTCCTCGCAGCATCCCAACTGGGCGTGCCCGTGGCCGCCGTGACCATCGGCGAACAATTGCACCTGCTCCAACCCGGCGAAGGCGCGGCGATGGTCTTAGGTGCTCTCATCACCATCGCAGCCAGCGCCATCGCGGGGCGGACTGCCGCGGCCACACAAGAGGCCGCAGCGAACCCATCCGGGGCCAGACCTGCACCGAACTCCCGATAGAATCAAGACGCCGACGAACAGCCAACGCAAGAAGAAAGGGAGGACCCGTGCGCACTTCACAGCCCCGGGCACCCTTCCATGCCTTGCGGTCAGGAGCCATCGCGCTGGTCATTGTCGTTCTGGCCGCCGGAGCGCACGTGATCGGCGGCGGATCGCTACCCATGGCACCAGTCCTTTTGGCGCTCGTCGCGCTGACGGCGCTGGCAACCACGTTGGCAACCCGGTTCAAGCTGAACGCCGTCACCATGGCAGCGCTCCTGGGCTCGGGACAATTGGCACTCCACGAGGCCTTCACTGCCTTGGGGCCGGTTGCCGCCGGCACGCAGGGTACCGCGCACCACCTGGGCAGCGAGCCGTTGAACCCTGTGCTGAACACCGTCAGTGAACACACTCACCAGCTTGGCACCACCTTTGGGGCCCTGATGCTGATCGCCCACGTCGTAGCCACCCTGGGGTCGGCCCTCGTCCTGGCCAAGGGCGAGGATGCGCTGTGGCAGCTTGCCGCGTGGCTCCGACCATTGGTTTCCCTTCCAACGCTTCTGTTCAGGCCCGACGCCGGCGCGTCACCTGTCGCAGTTGGCGCACCCGAGGTTTTCATCCCCCGCCCCTGGCGGAACCTGAGGCAAGACAGCCGCCGCGGCCCGCCCGCCGTCGTCGTACTTAGCTAGTTCCGCCCGGCACCAAAGCTGCAAAGCCAGTAATTGCCTTTGCAAGGTGACGGGCTCCCAAACCCGTACCCCAGCGCCCCTCATTTTGGCGCCCCGAAAGGCAACCCCATGAAGAAGTCCTCGCTCCGTCGTACCCTGTCCGCTACCGCTGTTGCTGGCGGAACCGCCGCCCTGATGATGGCCGGGATCGCGGGCGCGTCAGCCCACGTCGGCGTAGATCCGAACAAGACCGCGGCAAACTCCTACGCACTGTTGACGTTCAGCGTCCCCCACGGCTGCGGCACGTCCGGCACCACCAAGATTGCCATCAGCCTCCCGGAGGAACTGACCGACGCAACCCCCACCGTGAACCCGAACTGGAACGTGGAAAAGGTGACAGAAAACCTGGCTGAGCCCAAGAAGCTGGACGATGGCACGTCCATCACCAAGCGGACCAGCCAGATCGTTTACACGGCCAAGGCGCCACTGGATCCGCACATGCGCGATGCCCTGGTCCTCTCGGTCAAACTGCCGGACGCAGCGGGCAAGACCATCTACTTCCCCACGTACCAGACCTGCGAAACAGGCAAGACGGACTGGATCGAGATCCCCAAGGACGGCCAGAGCGAGGATGACCTGAAGTCGCCCGCACCGGCCATCGCCATCACCCCGGCGGATGCTGCGGGAGACCACCACGCTGCCGCCAGCGTGTCCACCGAGCAAGCCTCCTCGGTAAACGACGACGGGTCACAGGCCCGGAGCTGGGCCGGCCTGATCGCCGGCATCGCGGGCCTTGGGCTCGGCGGCGCGGCGTTCTTCCGCAGCCGCTCGGCCAAGCCCGCCGCCGTGAAGGCAGACGCCAAGTAATCAGCGCAGGTGGCGCCCGGAAGATCACGATCCGGGCGCCAATCCGCGCTGTAACCCGTGGCTGAATTGACTAGTGCCACCCCCGAAGCAAGGCTGGTGCCCATGTGGACTCAGCGCATCAAAACCGGTCTTGTGACGACGACGGCGGCCGCCTCGCTGCTGCTTCTTGCGGCTTGTGGACCAAGCCCCAGCCCGGCGGAATCGAGCAGTGCCCCGCCAAGTTCTTCCACTCCCTCGGCATCGTCAACATCGGCCTCCCCCTCGGCGACGGCCACCACGACGCCCTCGCAGTCCCCCACTCCCACAACCACCTCCGCGCCACCGGCAGCTGTTGGCCAGTGCAAGGCGTCGAGCCTGACCGCTGCGACCGATTCCACTGGTGGCGGAGCAGCCGGCAGTGTCTACGAGAAGCTGATCCTGACCAACTCCGGAACGGCCCCGTGCATTGTTGAGGGTTTCGCCGGGGTGTCCCTGACGGCAGATGCCAACGGTGAACCGATCGGTGAACCGGCGACCCGTGAAACCACCACCCCGGTCACCAAGATTGAGCTTGCCCCGGGCAAGTCCGCGTGGGCTGAGATCCGGTACACGCAGGCAGGCAATTACGGCGACTGCACCAAGGTCCCCGCGGCCGGGCTTCGCATCTACCCGCCAAATGACACTGCCTCACTGTTCGTCGCCGAACAGCACGATGCGTGCAGCAACGCCGGCATCAAGCTGCTGACCATCACTGCATTCCAGGCTGTTTGACCAGTCCCCCACGGTTCCGTCTTATTCTGTCGGAGCCGTGGGGCATGATGGATGAATGCAGGAGCCGCAGACGTCCGTTGGCGCCATCAGCCGTTTCAGCCAGGCAACCAGGGAATGGTTCCTCGGCGCTTTTTCCGAGCCCACGCCTGCTCAGGACGGCGCTTGGAACGCGATCTCCTCGGGTTCCCATGCCCTGGTCGTAGCGCCTACGGGGTCCGGCAAAACACTGGCTGCCTTCCTTTGGGCTTTGGACAGGCTGCACTCCACGCCCCGTGACACGTTGCCAGGGCTTGAGACCCTGCCAGCGAACGGCAAGGGACGAGCAAAGCGCCCCAAAACCAAAACACGCGTCCTCTATATCTCACCGCTCAAAGCATTGGGTGTGGACGTTGAACGAAACCTCAGGTCGCCGCTGATCGGTATCACCCAGACAGCCAAGCGTTTGGGCTTGCCGGCACCTTTGGTGACTGTCGGAGTCCGTTCGGGAGATACGACGGCGGCGGATCGCCGAACGCTGTTGACCAACCCGCCCGATATCCTCATCACCACCCCGGAATCCTTGTTCCTTATGCTGACGTCCCGTGCGCGGGAAACCCTCAGCGAAGTGGACACCATCATCATCGACGAAGTGCACGCCGTTGCGGGCACCAAGCGTGGTGCGCACTTGGCCGTGTCACTTGAGCGCTTGGATGCGCTCCTGCCGAAACCTGCCCAGCGGATCGGGCTCTCGGCCACGGTCCAGCCCCGCGAGTTGGTGGCCCAGTTCCTGGCCGGTCAGGCTCCCGTCGAAATCGTCGCTCCGCCGTCAAAGAAGAACTGGAACCTCACGGTCACTGTACCTGTGGAGGACATGTCAGACCTGCAGGGTGCGGCAGGGGCCTTCGATTCCGGCCCGGCGTCCGGGCTGCAACCACAGGCGTCCATCTGGCCGCATGTGGAGGAGCAGATCGTGGATCTGGTTCTGTCCAAGCAGTCCACCATTGTCTTTGCGAACTCGCGGCGCCTTTCGGAGCGCCTGACCGCCCGCTTGAACGAGATCTATGCCGAACGTCAATTGATGGCAGCGGGCGGCGGGGAGTGGGCAGCCCCCGACTCGAACGTGGGCGATCCCACCCCAACCATTCCCTCCTCCACAGCAACGCCCGCGCACATGATGGCTCAGGCCGGAAGCACTACAGGCGCTGATCCTGTGCTTGCCCGTGCGCACCACGGATCGGTGTCCAAAGACCAGCGCGCCATGATCGAAGACGACCTCAAATCCGGCAGGCTGCGTTGCGTCGTTGCCACGTCCTCCTTGGAACTGGGCATCGACATGGGCGCCGTGGACCTGGTGATCCAGGTGGAGTCGCCGCCTTCAGTGGCCAGCGGTCTGCAGCGCGTGGGACGTGCCGGACACCAAGTGGGCGAGATCTCCGAGGGCGTGCTGTTCCCCAAGCACCGGGCTGACCTCCTGCACACCAGCGTCACCGTTGAGCGGATGCTCAGTGGCCAGATCGAGCGGCTGAGCATACCCACCAACCCGCTGGACATCCTGGCCCAGCAGACGGTCGCGGCCACGGCGTTGGGAAGTATCGACGTCGAGGAGTGGTTCAGTACGGTGCGTCGATCGGCTCCGTTCGCGAGCCTTCCCCGCTCTGCGTTCGAGGCCACCCTGGACCTGTTGGCCGGCCGATACCCCTCCGATGAATTCGCCGAACTCCGTCCACGCATCATCTGGGACCGGCACGCAGGCACCATCGAAGGCAGGCCGGGTGCGCAACGGCTGGCGGTCACTTCCGGCGGCACCATCCCGGACCGTGGTTTGTTCGGCGTCTACATCATCGGCACCGAAGTTGAAGGCTCGTCCTCCCCGGCCAGTTCGGACGGCAGTGAACCAACGGCCTCTGCCCGCGCCGCGAAGGGCGGACGGCGGGTAGGCGAGCTCGACGAAGAAATGGTCTACGAGTCCCGGGTGGGCGACGTCTTTGCCCTCGGCGCCACCAGCTGGAAAATCGAGGACATCACCCACGATCGCGTGTTGGTCTCCCCCGCTTTCGGCCAGCCCGGCAAACTCCCGTTCTGGAAGGGTGATTCCCTGGGCCGTCCTGTTGATCTTGGCAGGGCGTTGGGGGCCTTCATCCGGGAGCTCTCCGCTGCGGATGAAGCTCCCGCCATGGAACGCTGCCAAGCCAGCGGCCTCGACGCCTTCGCCGCGAGCAACCTGCTGCAGTATCTCCGGGAACAAAAGGAAGCCACCGAGATTGTCCCCAGTGACCGGACCTTGGTGGTGGAGCGTTTCCACGACGAACTCGGCGATTGGCGGGTAGTCCTCCACAGTCCCTTCGGCATGCCGGTCCATGCTCCGTGGGCACTCGCCGTCGGGCAACGCCTGCAGCAACGCTACGGCCTGGACGGTTCAGCCATGGCCGCTGACGACGGGATTGTGCTGCGCGTACCCATGATGGAGGACGAACCGCCCGGAGCTGAGCTGTTCCTCTTCGACCCCGAAGAACTCGAACAGATTGTCACGGCAGAGGTCGGCGGCAGCGCACTGTTCGCTTCCAGGTTCCGCGAATGCGCAGCCAGGGCCCTGCTCCTCCCTCGGCAGAATCCTGCAAAACGGCAACCCCTGTGGCAACAACGCCAGCGTTCGGCGCAGCTGCTGGATGTCGCCAAAAAGTACCCTTCCTTCCCCATCGTGCTCGAAGCCGTCCGGGAGTGCCTTCAAGATGTTTACGATCTCCCCGCGCTGAAGGACATCGCCGCGTCCGTGGAGCGCCGTGAGCTCCGGATTGTGGAAACCACCACCCAGCAGCCCTCGCCCTTCGCCAAGTCCCTGCTGTTCGGCTACGTTGCCCAGTTCCTGTATGAGGGCGACTCGCCCCTGGCCGAACGCCGCGCAGCCGCCCTGGCCTTGGACTCCACACTGCTCAACGAACTCCTGGGCAGGGTGGAACTGCGCGAGCTTCTGGACGCAGCCGTCATCGACTCCACCGAAATGGAGTTGCAGCGGCTCGCACCGGACCGGCGGGTGCGTGGGATGGAAGGCGTCGCTGATCTTCTGCGTCTACTCGGCCCGCTCAGCGTCGACGAGGTAGCCGAACGGCTTCAAGGGATGGAACAGCCGGAGCCTGCCCTGCAGCCCGAAACGCTGGACCAGCCCCTGGACCCTGAGGATCCGGACCACGTGGAGGAGACGCCTCCGGCCGCGCCGCACGGCACAGAGTCCGACGCCGAATCCCACCTTGCTGCACTGCAGAAAGCCAACCGCGCACTCAAAGTGACAATCGGCGGCGTCGAGCGTTTTGCTGCCATTGAAGACGCGGCGCGGCTCCGCGATGCCATCGGTGTTCCGCTGCCAATGGGAGTGCCGCTTGCTTTCATTGAGCCCGTCCATGATCCCCTGGGTGACCTCGTTTCCCGGTACGCCCGCACGCATGGACCGTTTACCGCCGCCGAGGCGGCAACCCGCTTGGGACTCGGCGTGGCTGTGGTCAATACAGCCCTGAAGCGACTGGCCGGGGACGGCCGCGTGGTGGAAGGAGAGTTCCGCCCCCACGCTGTGGCTGAGCAGCCCACAGAAGCGGTTGAACCGGAACTCATGAGCCTGGACGCCCCGCCATCCAGCGAGTGGTGCGATGCCGAGGTTTTGCGGAAGCTCCGGCGTCGTTCGCTTGCCGCGCTTCGGGCAGAAGTGGAGCCCGTCGATACTGCCGCTTATGGCAGGTTCCTCCCCGCCTGGCAAAACGTGACCGCGCCGGGTAAGTCCAGAAGCCAGGCACTGCGGGGTCTCGATGGCATCATCACGGCAGTGGACCAACTGTCCGGAGTGCCCATCCCGGCCTCCGCGTGGGAACCCCTGGTACTCGCCAGCAGAGTGGCGGACTACAAGCCAGCAATGTTGGACGAACTCATGGCCGCCGGCGAACTCCTTTGGTCCGGGGCCGGGTCCTTACCCGGCAACGACGGCTGGATCAGCCTGCACGTGGCCGATTCCGCCGAACTGACTCTCAACCCGGATCCGGAGTTCGAACCCGGCGATGCCCAGCAGAGGCTCCTCGAGCACTTCAGCGCAGGGGGTGGCTATTTCTTCCGGCAACTTACGGAAGTGGCAGGCGGCATGGACGCGGTCCTCAGCGACGACGCCGTCGTCACCGCATTGTGGGATCTGGTGTGGGCCGGACGCGTCACCGGCGATACCTTCGCCCCCGTCCGGGCCATGATCTCGGGCGGCAAGACAGCCCACCGGCAGGTTGCCAAAGCCCCCAGGGCCAGGGCCCCGCGGATGAGCAGGCTCGGTCGCTCGCATGGAACCGGCTTGCTGGGCTCGCCCGGTCTCAACGGCGGGCGGTACGGCTCGGTGGGCGGCGGCATTGCACCGGCGCCGCCGTCGGCAGTAGGCCGCTGGTCTGCTTTGCCTGCACCCGAACTGGACCCCACCATCCATGCCCGGGGCACGGCTGAGCTTCTGCTGGACCGCTACGGTGTGGTGACCCGCGGTTCGGTCATGGCGGAGAACATCATCGGCGGCTTCGGCCTCATGTACAAAGTCCTGGCCCGGCTCGAAGAAGCCGGTCGATGCCGCCGCGGCTACTTCATCGAGCACCTTGGGGCGGCCCAGTTCGCCGTCCCGGCAACAGTGGACCGACTGAGATCCTTCACCGAAGACGCCCGCATCGCCAAGGCGGAACCCGTCGCGCTTGCACTCGCCGCCACGGATCCGGCCAACCCGTACGGCGCGGCGCTGCCCTGGCCTGCGCTGTCCGTCGACGCCGGTTCCGGTCACCGACCGGGGCGCAAAGCCGGAGCGTTGGTGGTGATGGTCGACGGCGCACTGGTCCTTTACGTCGAACGCGGCGGTAAGACGCTGCTTACCTTCAACCAGGACGACGCCACACTGACAGTAGCGGCGCAGGCGCTGGTGGACGTGGTGCGTCGCGGAGCCGTAGACAAGCTCTTCATGGAGAAGGTCAACGGCCACGATCTCCTGGAAACTCCCATCGCCGTTGCCCTCGCGGCCGCGGGGGCCTACTCCACTCCGAAAGGACTAAGAATCCGTGCCTGAAGGCGATTCCATCTGGCGGGCAGCCCATCGCCTGAACGAGGCCTTGGCGGGGCAGGTCATCACAGCTTCCGACTTCCGCGTCCCTCGTTTCGCCACCCTCAACCTGGCCGGTTGGACCATGACCGAGGTGGTCCCCAAGGGCAAGCACTTGCTCATGCGCCTGGTCGGCCCTGTTGACGAAGATCCAGGCGCCAGCAGGAAACCCCGGGCACTGACCATCCACTCCCACCTCAAAATGGAGGGCAACTGGATGATCTATCCGCCAGGCGGTCGTTGGACCAAACCCGGCCACACGGCAAGGTGCGTGCTCCGCACATCCGTAGCGGACGCCGTCGGATTCTCGCTGGGCATTCTCGAAGTAGTGCCCACAGCGGAGGAAACGAAGATCGTCGGACATCTGGGGCCGGACCTCTTGGGGCCAGATTGGGACGAAGAGGAAGCCCTGCGCAGGCTAAGGGCCGAGCCTGACGTCACCGTCGGTTTCGCCCTGTTGGACCAGCGGAAACTGGCAGGTATCGGCAACATCTATCGCTGTGAAGCCTGCTACCTTTCGGGCATCCATCCGGCCCTGCCAGTCGGCGAAGTCCCGGATCTGGCCAAGACGGTCAACGACGCCAAACGCCTTCTCGGCGAGAACCTTGGGCCTGGCCGCCGGTCTACCCTGGGCCCACGCGCCTTGCGTCCCGGTTACTGGGTTTATGGCCGTGAACGCCAACCCTGCAGGCGATGTGGCGCCACGATCCGTCGAGGCCTGCTGGCAGGACCGGACGGGACCGAGGAACGCGACATCTACTTTTGCCCGCGCTGCCAGCCGGCTCCCTAAGGCGCGTCTCCTAGGTTTTCAGCCAGACGCTGTTCCCGGCGGACTGCTCCTCCGCGATAGGTGAGGGCGGGTTTCGTCGTTTCCGATGGCCGATTTGATCGGACCGTTCCGGGATGACGGCCACAATGCCGCCGTCGCGCAGGTGACTCCTGACGGCCCTGGATGAGTATGCCTCGTCGCCACAGCCCGGATTCGCTATTGACTCCAGTCGGGCACTAACTTAGCCTGAAGCGCATATCTATATTGGAGTCCATATATGGACTTTAATACAGATTCTAATCATCACTGGCACAGGCTCAGCGTTCTGCAGGAGCCCCACGTAGGAGGATGCGCATCAATCATGGCAACTGTTATCGAGAACGGACTCATACTTTCAATGCGCGCTGGCGCCGAGCCGGAAATTGGCTCCATACTGATCGGCGATGACGGACGGATCGTCGTTGTCGGCGCCGAAGTGTCACCGCCTCCAGGCGCTGTCATCATTGATGCGGAACGCTGCATCGTCATGCCCGGCATGATCGACGCGCATCGTCATAGCTGGTTGTCCAGCACCCGGACTTCGGCATCCGGTTGGACCTCGTACAACTTCTTGAAGCACATTCGCGGCAAAGCGATGCAGGACTACCGGCCCAAGGACCTGTACATCTCAGCCCTTGTGGGCATGCTCGACGCCCTCGAAGGAGGGGTAACGACGGTTCTTGACTACGCCCACTGCTTGAATTCGCCGGAGCACGTCGACGCCAACATGGAAGCGTTGGAGCACTCGGGAGGCCGTGCTGTCTACGGAATCGGTTTCAATGAAGTACCTGGTAAGCGAGGAGGATTCCGCTCGCTCGAGGAGCGCTTCGACAACCTCCGGAACATGGTTGCGAAAGGAAGCAGCAACGAGCTCGTGACGCTCTGGACCAGCGCGTCGGACCTTCCTTTTGAAGGCGCGCAGACCTTGGTGGAGCAAGTGCGCGCTTCACGAGCGCTTGGAGTGCCGATCACCCTGCACGGCTGTGTGGTTCAGCTGCCGAATCTGCCAACCGAGGTGGAGGCGCTCAATGCCGAAGGTCTGCTCGGTCCGGACATCCTGTGGGCTCACATGGGGTTGGCGACAGACGAGGAATTGAAGCTTGTCCTGGACAGCGGCGGCAAGATCGTGTCGTTGCCGGCCGCCGAGATGCTCGGCGCCTTCATCCCCCCGGTTATCGCACGCTGGTCCGCGCTGGGCGGTCGTCCCGCCATCGGTGTCACGATGGTCACCGGGGCGCCACGCGATCTGTTCACCACGATGTTCGCGGGTATGGTTTCCTATCGCCTGGACCACCCCGATACAGTCCCCGATGATCCGGGAACATTCGAGGTCGGGATGAGGGAAGCCGTGGAGTGGGCCACCATCAACGGCGCAGAGGCCGTGGGGCTGGCTGATCGGATCGGATCACTCGAGCCCGGCAAGGATGCCGACATCATTATTTTGCGTCCAGGTCTGGTCGCCGAGCCTGTCATCAATCCTTGGGGAACTGTTGTCAGCCAACTCGGCACCGGCAACGTCGACACCGTACTCGTCAAGGGCAAGGTCGTGAAACGGGATGGCAAACTTCTGGCCGACACGTCGCGGATCGCCACCGACTTCCGGTCAACCATGGATCACCTGGCGCACTCGAACCCGGTATTGCGGGGGCCATGGGTAACCGGCAGCGGCTGCGGCTGCAATGAGTGCTCCAGCTAGGAGACAATAGCCGCCGGAGCACGCGAAGGTGCGCGCCGCCGTCGGACGTTCCATCACGCCAACGCCACCACTTCTGGTTGGCGGCGTTGGCGCCTGAATTCCCCGAGCCTCTGATATTTCCCTGCGTCGTTACTGGCAGTCGGGCCTCTCGATGGGAGCCATCAAGGACTAGCCTCAGGCAGCGGGCGCGGCCTCCACGGCTTCCGTGGGGGCCGTTGCCTTTGCCCGCTCCGGGACCATGAACTTCGGCAGCAGGACCTGCACGATCGGCCCGATTGCCAAGGCGTAGACCACGGTCCCCACACCGACGGAGCCGCCCAGCAGGAAGCCGACTGCCAGAACCACTACCTCGATGCCGGTGCGGACCAGTCGCACGGACCACCCGGTGCGCCGGACGAGACCTGTCATGAGCCCATCACGCGCGCCGGGACCCAAGCGGGCTCCGATGTAGCAGGCGGAGGCGATGCCGTTGAGGATCACGGCACCGGCCAGCATGGCGATCTGTCCGCCGAGGTGTGTCACGTCCGGTATGAGCCAGAGACCGAGATCTGCGAAGAGGCCCACCAGAACCGCGTTGGCGATGGTCCCGATGCCAGGCATCTGCCGCAGTGGGATCCAGAGCAGAAGGACCAGGAAGCTGACCGCGATCACAACAACGCCCATGCTGAAGCCGGTCTTTTCCGACAGGCCCTGGTGGAATACGTCCCAGGGGTCCAGGCCCAAGCCGGCCCTGATGAACACGGCCAGCGAGATGCCGTACATTGCCAGGCCGATCAGGAGTTGTGTGATTCTTCGGGTCATCATGAGATCCATCATCCAAGAGAACTGGCCTTGTATTCCATAGCCAGTTTGGAATACTGGTCTTATGGCACCCTCGCTGAATCCCACCGCACTCCTTCGCCTCCTCGGCTCTTGGAACACCGGCGCCCTGCCCGCCTACCGTGAGCTTGCCGACGTCGTGCGTCTATTGGTGATGGATGGCCGAATTCCGTTGGACGTCGCGCTGCCCAGCGAGCGGGCGCTGGCCCAGTCGCTGGGCGTCAGCCGCACGACAGTGACGGCCGCGTATGCGAGTCTTCGCGAACAAGGATTTCTGACCGCCGGCCAGGGCAGCCGGGGGCGGACCTGCATCCCGCATCGCTCCGTACCTGCGAGCATGCCGGGGCTTGCCGCGCCGGAAGGGCTCCTGGATTTGGCCTATGCGTCCTTGCCTGCGGCAGGAGAAGCAGTCCACCGCGCGTTCGCGGACGCGCTGACCGAACTCCCCGCCCTCCTGCCGGGCTTCGGTTACGACGCCATGGGCGTGGCAGCCCTGCGCGAAGCGATCGCGGACAAATACACGGCGGACGGCGTACCCACCGCTCCCAGCCAGATCCTGGTCACGTCCGGAGCGCAGCATGCTCTCAACATTGTGTTGCGCACCCTGGCGGGAAAGCAGGACCGGGTGATGGTGGAACACCCCACCTATCCCAACGCGTTGGATGCCATCCGCGCCGCCGGATGCAGGGTCCTTCCGGTGGCCTTGCCGGCGGGCACCTCACCGGCCTGGGACATCGACGCGATGGTGACGGCCATGAGCCAGCAACGGCCCGCAATGGCGTACCTGGTGCCGGATTTTCATAACCCGACGGGGCGCATCATGTCTGATCTGCAGCGACGGCGACTCGCCCGCGCGGCCGCGTCAGCCGGGACGGTACTGGTAGTGGATGAGACGCTGCGCGGCTTGAACCTCGACGGCGTCCGCACCGCTCCGATGTCGGCTTTCAGTCCCGCTGTGGTTTCCATCGGCTCGCTGAGCAAGTCGCATTGGGCGGGCCTGAGGACCGGCTGGATCCGGGCAGACGAGGACCTGGTTACCCGATTCATAGCGGCCCGTACGGTCATGGACCTGGGTGGCCCCGTGGTTGAGCAACTGGCGGCGGCGCGCCTGATCAGGTCGTTTTCCGATCCGCTGGACGCCCGCCTTGAGGAGCTTCGCCACAACAGGGAGTCCCTGCTGCGCCTCTTGGAGCAGCATTTGCCGGAGTGGGAGGTGGAGATGCCCAAGGGCGGGCTGACGGTTTGGTGCCGGCTGCCAAGCCCGTGCAGCACAGCCCTTACAGTGTTGGCGCCCGACTTCGGTGTGCGGTTGGCCGCCGGTCCGCGCTTCGGCGTGGGCGGGGCTTTTGAGCACTACCTGCGCGTCCCGTTCACTTTGCCGCCGGAGCAACTGGACGTTGCCGTGCGGGCGCTGCGCACCGCGCAGGACAAGCTCGACACGTCCCCGCAACTGCGCCGGACCCTCAAACCCGAGCGGCCGGCCGCCGTCGCCTAATACCGCAAGTACCCGGATTCCTGTTCAGCAACAGATCACGCGCTCGCCCAATCGTGCCCAGACGATCGCCATGCATGGACAGGGTCACTCCTTGAAGGTGGCGCCCATGCGGACAGCAAGCTTGCCGGTGGATTCGCCGCGTTCCAAGGTCGCGAGGAGATCCGAAATCTGGTCGACCTCGCCCACCCTTGTAAGATCGACGCGTATCAGGCCCTGGGCAGTGGCTTCGAGCGCCCATTTCAGGGAGGTCGTCCCTTGCCCGGGGTGCTCGGCCAGCCACGCGCCGACGTTGAACCCTGCAGTGGTTTTGTTCTCTATCCAGTGGGCCATGGAACTGAGGGCTACATCCGGGGCTTGCGATGCGTTCCCTACACGGATCAACCGGCCGCCTCCACGTAAGACGCGGAATCCGGCCTCCGTGGCGGCGCCGCCGACGGGGTCAACAACGATGTCGTAGGTACTTGATGGAATTGATTCCAATTCACTGCGCAAATAGCTGTGATCGTATCCAAGCTCGCGGGCGATGTTTTGTTTGGCTGACGTACCGACAACGGCGTCCACGCGGCCCGCGCCAAGTGCTCGGGCAACCTGCGCGAATTGAGAACCCAAACCGCCTACGCCGGCGTGAACAAGCAGGCTCTCCCCCGCGGAGAACCTGGCAACCGTGGTCAAGGCGAGGTGGGCTGTGACGGTGTTGACGGAAACCACCGCGGCGAGGTCGACGCCAAGCCCGGCGGGGATGGCGGCGACGAGTGCTGCCGGAGCGCAGGCGACGTCAGCGAATCCCCCGGCAGCTGGCAGTATCGCGGCAACCTGCTGACCGACGTCGAAATTTCCGACCCCCTCCCCGAGCGAACGCACGGTTCCGCTAACTTCGAGTCCGGGCACGAAGCCGGGACCGGAGGGCATGGCTCCGGTGACCCAGAGAGCATCGATCAGACCAACACCGGCGTATTCGACGTCGATGCTGACCTGGCCGGCGCCCGGTTGGGGTGCGGCAAGTTCGCTGAGGACGAGCCCATCGAAGGATTGGTGGTGTGTGAGGACGAGCGCACGCATTGTTCTCCTGCAGGTCGCGAATGAAGGTTACGTGGTGACTGTAGAAGTTGGAGTCCACTCCAGCGCAAGCCACAAGCCGACGGCTGCCGGCCGCCCCCATGGGAGTGCACTTCAGGAACTACACTCGAAACGATGAACGTCGACAAGGGACTGGGGATCGCCGAGATGGCGGCCCTGGCCGGACTCAGCACAGACACCCTTCGCTGGTACGAACGCGAGGGCATCCTCCCTGCGGTGGGCCGTGGTTCTTCAGGGCAACGTCGCTACGGCCCGCGTGAGCGTGATCTCGTGCTGCTCCTGACCTCGCTCCGGGACACCGGAATGTCCACGGCCATGATGAAAACCTTTGTTCAGCTGCTCATGGAAGGCGCGGCGAGCCACGGGCGCAGAATCAACGTGCTGGAGCAGGCCCGGGAGCTGCTGGAGGAACGTCGTCGCAAAATTGACCAAGCCCAGGCAGCGTTGGACAGCAAGGTTGAGCACTACAAAGAGTTGATCGCTGCAGGACTCGACTGTGACGGCGCGCCGGTGACAAGTGACATCCGCATGCTCCAGGCCGCCAGGAGCTAACGCGTTCGGCTACCCCTGGCCCCCGCGAGCCGCCGAGCCCATCCGCTGCTTTGCGGTGTTGGTCCCCGGGCCGATGGGAACCTGGGCGGTGGCTTTGGCCAGGCCAAACAGCGGCATGCCGTTGTACACCACTTCAATACCCGACGCCGGCACCTGGTACGTCTCGTGCCAGACGCCCACGTCCCCGCTGCCCGCGATCTCCTTCATGAACTTCCGCCAGGGCCCAAGGTGGGGCGAATCCCGGTCTGCAGCGAAGCGCCTCAAGTGTTCGGGGCTTTCCCAGTAGCTCAGGATGATGGTGGTGCGTCCAAACCACTGCTCACTGCTGAGCAGTCCGGCTTCGGGTTTGGCGGCCAGGTGCTGCATCATGGCGGGCATGGCCGAGGCCACCTTGGCTACCTTGCCCATCTTCCACCACCTGTTGGCCCGCATGCCGATGAGGAAGACCGTCACGTCGCTGCGGCCAATATCCGCGGTGAAGCGGCCGGGAAAGACTTCTTGTGCCATGACATTCCTTCGCTTGTGGATTCTCAGACGCTTGTGCATTCTCAGATCCAGTTTCATAACAGCGTTATGAAACAATGTTATGAAACAATGGAAGGCATGGCAAGACCCATAGTCCACGACCACCTGGTCCAGCAAAGGCTCCTGGCCGTCACGGCCGAACTCGTAGACCGCGAGGGCCCCTCCCGGGTCACCCTGCGCGACGTCGCCACGGCAGCAGAAACATCGACGTCGGCCATCTACTCGCTCTTCGGCGGCAAAGCCCAACTGCTGACGGCCGCGATCGACGACGGATTCCGATCCTTTGGCGAGTCCCAGCGCCAAGCAGCCCCGGGCGGCCTGTTGAACCTCGGCCGGGCCTACCGCATCTGGGCCCTGGACCACCCGGCGCTGTACCGGTTGATGTTCGGCGGCGCACTGGCCGCCTACGTTGAGTGCACTCCGACGCCGGAAGTCGCCTCCGACTCGATGCTCCCCCTGGTGGAGGCTGTCACCTCCGCACAGGAAGCGGGAAGGCTCCGCGGCGAGGACCCGGCGGTAGTGGCGATGGCCATCTGGGGCCAGGTCCACGGACTGGTGGGCCTGGAGCTGGCCCGGATGAACTCTCCCGAAACCGACTGGGCCGGCATCTACGAAGCCGCCCTGGAATCGGTGGCCCGCGCCTGGGCCCCCTAACGCCCAGGCGCCCAGGCAGGGGAACCCTACGCGTACACCTTCTCCAGGAACGCTCCCCAGGCCTTGGCCGTGAGCTCGGAGTCTCCGGAGCCACTGAAGTCGTGCACCGTCATCCCCACGGGGGCGCCAAAGACGTTCCGGCCGAAGAAGCGGTACATCGCGTCCGCGGTGCGCAAGCCGAGGAAGTTCTCATCGGAGAAGTCCACCTCGCCGCTCAGCCGCCCAACGCCGTCGAGCTCCAGGTCAACAGCAGTCCCGGCAGTGGCGCCATCAACGCCCAAAGCCGTCTTCAGCTGCACGAAACCGTCCGGCGTCTGCGATGAAGCCGGCGCCTGGATGTCGGTGAAGGTCACCGGCTTGCCGTCGAAGTACTGCAGGTACTGGCCCAAGGTGTGCAGGTAGAAGCGGGTGTGCTTGCTGGCGCCGTCGTACTGTTCATCCCAGTTGTCGGCGAAAATCCCGCTGTGGACGTAGTGCAGCTTGGCCCGGCCACCTTCCATTGGCTCGAGGACATGCTCCAACTGGTTGAACCAGCCGTCGGGGCCTTCCATCCGCGAAACCAGGTGGGTGGGGTACTCCTCCACCGTTTTCTCCGCAGGCCACTGGTCCGTGGGGAACATCCAGGCCGCGGTGTCGGCAGTAACGGCGTTCCACACGCGTTCCGGCGTGCCGGGCAGCTCGGTATCCGCCACGATTTCGAAGTTACGGTTGTCAGTCATTGCTTTGGTCCTTATCTGCTGGTTTTTCTGTTGCGCTGTCAGTCTGTGGTGGGGTCTTCAGTGCGGGGTGGAGGACGACGACGAGCCTGTGTTTGCGTCCGCCGCCCGCCGCCGTGGCCGAACCGCCGTCGTGGTACTTATCCACGAGGCGCGTCACCGCCACCCCAAGTTCTTCTGCGAATGCTGCGCGTTCCGCAGCGGAACGGAAAGTGATCTCGCCGTCGATGGCGAAGCTGGCCAACTTCTTCTTTGCCAGGGCCGCGCCGGAGATGAGCTTGCCCATTTCCTGAACGGTGCGGGAGGCGAGCGCCAGCAACCAGAACGCCGAGAAGCGGTCCGAGAACCGCCGCGGGTCCGGCGCAACAGAAGCCAGGGCGACGGGCGAGATGAGGTAGGACGCCGCCGTCGCGCGAACGACGCGCTCCGTGACATTGCCCTTGCGCCGCTCCTCCACCAACTCCACCAGGCCGTGGCGTTCCAAAGCTTTGAGGTGGTAGTTCACCTTCTGGCGCGGAAGCCCCACTTTGGCAGCCAGCTGCGTGGCCGTCGCGGGCTCGACGAGTTCCTGGAGGATGCGCGTCCGGATGGGGTCCAGCGAGGCTTCCGCCGCGGCCGGGTCCTCGATCACTTCGATGTCCAACATGCTTCCAGTATGGCCACCGACAACTTTTCTTGTCAAGAACTTTTTTGTGTTCGGTCAGCCCTTCCGTTGTGAGGCCCGCTATGCGCGATTCGCACACATTTAAGGGCGCAGAGCGGGCCTCACAACGCACGGCCGGTAGAATTGTCCGGTGATGCAATCCCCTCTCCCCGTGCGCGACGGCGTGAACGCGACCCGCCTCCGCCTCCCGGACGAGGGGCCCTGGGTCACCGCAATGGACTACATGATGCATCGCTGGGGACACATCGATCCCCAAGGCATCGAGGACCGTTTCGACGCCGGTGAAATCGTGGGCGAAGGCGGCGTACCGCTGGACCGGAGCACCAAGCTGGAGGACCACACCTTCATCTGGTACTACCGCACCCTCCCGCCGGAGACGCGACTGCCCGTGGAAATCAACATCCTCCACCAGGACGAACACATCCTGGTGGTGGACAAGCCGCACTTCCTGCCCACCACCCCCGGCGGCACCTACATCCAGGAATCGGCGCTGGTCCGGCTCCGGAACCTCCTCGACCTCCCGGACCTCATCCCCATGCACCGCCTGGACCGTATGACCGCAGGCCTGCTGCTGCTCTCCACCAACCCGGAGACGCGCGGCAAGTACCAGGTCCTCTTCGAGAAACGCCAGGTCCAGAAGGAATACGAGTGCGTGTCCGCGGCGACGCCGGCCGCAGGATATCCCGCCGTCGAGTTCCCGGCAGTGGTCCGCAACCGCATGACCAAGTCCCGCAGCTACCTGCTCGCCGAAGTCATCCCCGGTGAACCGAACGCGGAAACGCGCATTGAACAGACAAAAACGTTCGACGCCGGCACCCACCAGCGCGCGCTGTACCGGCTGGAGCCACACACCGGAAAAACCCACCAACTCCGCGTGCACATGGCCTCGCTCGGGCTGGGCATCGTCAACGACGCCTTCTATCCGGAGCTGCTGGACAAGGCTCCGGACGACTACACGAAACCCCTGCAACTCCTGGCCCGCGGCATCACGTTCGTGGACCCCATCACCAAACAACCCGTGGAATACCGGAGCCAGCTGGAACTCAGCGAAGCCCACCCCGCCTAAAAGCAACGCGGGGTCACTTATGGCCCAAGTTTCGCCTCATCATGGGCCATAAGTGACCCCGCGTCGCCTTAGTCGCCAAACACCGACCGGAAGACCGCCGTCGTATCCTCGGAAAACAGCACGAACTCCACCAACTCCAGCGCGCCTGCCGCCGCACCGCCTGCCGCAGGCAACGACGCAAACGACTCGACGGCGTCGAAGGCCACCTTGGCAACCTGCCGGGCATCCCATCCATAAATACCGGCGCTGATAGCAGGGAAAGCAACTGACCGCGCACCCAGGCCGCCAGCCACAACCAGGCTCTCCCGGAAGCAGGACGCAAGCAACGCCGGGTCGGTCTGTCCGGCGTGCCGGTTCGGCCCCACCGTATGGATAACCCACTGCGCGGGGAGCCTGAAACCGGGCGTCGCGACGGCGGACCCCACCGGCAGCCCGGCCGGCAGTTGGGTGCGGCGCAGTTCACGGCACGCGTCAAGAAGGTCCGGCCCCGCGGCCCGGTGAATGGCCCCATCCACTCCCCCTCCACCGAGCAGCGCAGAATTGGCTGCATTGACGATTGCGTCCACTGAACGGGTTGTGATGTCACCCTGCAGGATGTCGATGCGCATGCCCACAGTCTCACGCCCGCGCGGCGGGGTCGGCAAGTGCGGTACCTTGTGCCCATGGACATCACCGCCCCGGAGACATGGGGATCCGCTATCTACCTGTGGATCGTCCCCATTGTGCTGGGCGACGCCATCTTCCCGCCCATCCCCTCCGAAATGGTGGTCATCACCGGTGGAGCGCTCGCGGCCGATGGACATGCCAACTTTTGGCTGATTCTTTTCCTCGCCGCATTCGCCTCCTGGCTGGGAGACATGGCCGTCTTCATGCTGTTCAAACGGCGGATCAGCCATGTCCTGGATCGTTGGTCATGGGGCCGACGGGTCCACCGCGGGATCCACGAGGCCATCGCCAGAGCCGGCCGCTCCTCCACGTATGGCACAATCATCGGCGCGCGCTTCATCCCCGGCGGGCGGCTGGCGACGTCGGCTGCAGCGGGGATTGCCAACGTATCGGTCCGCGGATTCGGATTGTGCGCCAGCCTGGGCGGAGTCCTGTGGGCTGTATGGCAGGTAGGACTGGGCTACTTCACCGGCTCCACCACCAAGCTGCCGTTTTGGGCCAGCTCCCTCATCGGCGTTGGCGTGGGCTTGGTGATCGGCGTGGTCGTGGGCCTGATCGTCACCCGGCGGCGCGGGAGCCGCTCCCCCGTGGAGGAACCGTTCGACGGCGACGTAGCCCAACCCGAAGAGGGCGTTTAGCCTAAACGGGAGACCAACGGCCGCGGCTGCGGCGCAACACATAGAGGCTGCCGGTCACCGCAACACGCTCGACGGCGTCACGCATCATCGCCGCGGACGTCCGGGCTTCGTCGTTCTCACCTGGGTAATCGCGGGCGTCCACCATGAAACGAAGACTGATTTGCGGGACGCCGCCCACGATGTCCAATTGGTTCGCTTCGACGTGGTGACGGGTTTCCAAGGCTTCGACCGCTGCGGCCATGACGGCCTCCGGTGCGTTGCCCGGTTTGAGGCCAGTGATCTTCAACTTGGTCTGGAACGACGGCATCCCACCACCCTAACGCTCCCGCACGTCCCACGCTCTTGAACGGATCCCTCCCTCACTGGTGAGGGAGGGATCCGATATAGCCCGAGGGATGTGGAAGAGGGTTTGCTAGCCGGTGTTGCGCAGGCCGGCGGCCACACCATTGACGGTGATGAGCATGGCCCGCTGAAGCCGCTCGTCGATCTCGGCGCCGGAAACCGACTCCTCGCGGACCCGTCGGAGGAGCTCCACCTGCAGGTAACTGATCGGATCCAAGTACTGGTCACGGATTTCCAGGGAGCGCTTCAGCGTGGGCTGCGCGTCCAGCAGCTCCATCTCGCCGGTGAGCCGCTCCACCTCCGCCACCGTAAGTTCGTACTCGTCACGGATCATGTGGAACAAGCGGTGCAGTTCCCCAGGGACCAGCGAGGAAACGTAGTGCCCCGCGATCTCCATGTCCGTCTTGGCCAAGGTCATTTCCACGTTCGAAATGACCGACCGGAAGAAGTGCCAACGGTCCATCATTTCAACGAGTTGTCCGGTGTTCCCGGCCTCGCGGGCAGCCTTCAGCCCGGAGCCCACACCGAACCAGCCCGGGACGATCTGCCGGGACTGCGTCCATCCGAAGACCCACGGAATGGCGCGGAGTCCGCCGAGTCCAGCCCCGGAATCCGGACGCTTGGAAGGACGCGATCCGATGTTCAGGGAGCCCAACTGCTCCACCGGCGTGGAAGCCAGGAAGTAGGCGGGGAGGTCGGGATCGTCAATGAGCTTGCGGTACCGGGCAAACGCGGCGTCGGAGATGGTCTCCATGACGTTGGCGTAGCGTTCACGCTCATCTTCGGAGGTACGCGGAGTGCGGTGAAGCGCCGAACCCTGCATTACCGCGGCCAGGGACAGTTCGAGATTCTCGCGGGCAAGTTCAGGAAGCGAGTACTTGTCCGAAATGACCTCGCCCTGCTCGGTGAACTTGATTTCCCCTTCGAGGACACCGTTCGGCTGAGCCATGATGGCGTCGTACGTGGGTCCTCCACCACGGCCCACGGAACCACCGCGGCCGTGGAACAAGCGCACCCGAACGCCGTGCTTCGCAGCAATGTCGCGCAGCTTGCGCTGGGTCTTGTGGATCTCCCACTGGCTGGTCATCACGCCGGATTCCTTGTTCGAATCCGAGTAGCCGAGCATGACTTCCTGGATGTCGCCGCGCAGACGGACCAGTTCGCGGTACGACGGATCGGACAACAGCTGGTCCACGATCTCCGCCGAGGCACGCAGTTCCTCCACGGTTTCCAGCAGCGGAGCGAAGCCGATCTTGGCGTGGGGCTTGGCTCCGAAAAGGTCAAACAAACCGGCCTCGCGGGCCAGCACAGCGGCAGCCAGGACGTCATCCGCGCCGCGGGTCATGGAGATGATGTAGGTTTCCACCACGTCCGGGCCGTAGGTGTGCAGTGCTTGGCGGATGCTCCGGAAGACGTCATAGGTGCCATCTGCCGTGCCCTCGAGCTTGATCGGGTGGCCGGAGAGAGGCCGGCGCGATGCGAGCTCCGCACCGAGAAACGCGAACCGTTCCTCCCGGGTCAGTTCGCCATACGGCTTTTCTTCCGTGCCGAGGCGGTCCACGAGCTGTCCGACGGCGTCATGGTGGTGGTCGGCATGCTCACGGATGTCCAGGGTGGCCAGGTGGAGGCCGAAGGCGGCAATGGCCCGACGGACGCGCGCCAGGGCACCATCAGCCACCAGCGCGGCAGAGTGGTTCCGCAAGGAGTCCTCCAGCAAGCCGAACTCTGCCAGGAGCTCGGAGGTGGTGGCGTAGTCGCGGCCCGGTTGGTGGTGGGTGGAACCGGAAACCCGGCGGCCCGTGTTGATCAGCTTCGCTTTGATGCAGGTCAGTTTGAGCCGGTACGGTTCCTGGGCGTTCAGTTCGAGGATTCGCTTATCCAGGCCCGGCAGGTTCTTCAGGTCCTCCGTGATGGAATCAAGCAGCGCCTGGTCGGCACCGAACAAGGCCGTGGAGTTGGACAGGATCGAAATGAGCTCATCGATCAGGGCAATGCTGATCCGCACCGCATTCTGGTTCTGCAGTTGCAGGATCTCGCGGGTCACCGCAGCCGTAACATTCGGGTTGCCGTCGCGGTCACCGCCAATCCAGGAACCAAAGCGGAGAGGGGCAGCCGCTGCCGGCAGCTTCACGCCGTGTTCCTCAAGGAGTTCCGAGAGATCTGTCAGCATCTCCGGCATGGCGTCCGTGAGGATGCTGTTCAAGTAGTAGATGGCATTGCGGGCTTCATCCACCGGGGTGGGCCGCACTTGGCGGAGTTCATCCGTCTGCCACATCTGGTCGATGATTTCGGCGAGCTGGCGGTCCTGGCGGCGCCTCGCCGAGGTGCCTTCCTCCGTAGCTTCGGCCAGGACATCCGAGAGCTTCCTGACCTTGTCCAGCACAGAACGCCGCGAAGCCTCCGTGGGGTGGGCCGTGAAGATGGGACGCACATCGAGTTCGTTGATGACATCCTGGAGAACTTGCGGACCTGCCTGCCCGGCGATCTCGGACACGGCCTTGGCCAGCCAGCCGTCCTTCTCCTGGCGGGTCCGGAGTCCACGGACGCGGTGCACTTGCTCGGCCGCGTTGCTGAGGTGGAAGTAGAACGCAAAGGCGCGGACCAGATCCGTCGCCTGGTCCAGTGGCAGGGAGGCGAGCAACTCGCGGACCTGGGCGACGACGTCGTGCGCGCTCCAAGGGCCCGTAGCATCCGCGCCGCCCCGTGCGGCTTCCTTTGATTCCTTGGTCAGCAGACGCACCTGCTCCACAAGCTGGAGCAGTTCCGGACCGTGCTGCCGAACCAGCGACTCCCCCAGAAGAGTCGAAACGCGACGCACATCGGCCCGCAGTTCTGCAGCGAGATCGGTGTCTTGATGGGCAGTGTGAACCATGGATGCATACCTTCGGGATCAGTTGTGGCCCGTACACTGCGCTGGATACTGTGAGCCGGATTACTGGTGTTTCCTACGGGATCTTACCCGGACACAACCCCAGCAAAGAATGCGTCTCAGAATTTGGCGCGGGCTTTTCGATCGCGCCGTAACGGTTTAACGGCCGGGCTCTGTTGCGCCCGCCGATATGACACCGGTCCGTTCCAACTTGTTCCAGCGGGCCGGACTGCCCCTGACTTCCTTCACGATGGCACTTGCCAGGGCCAGCCCGACAAACACGGAATAGAGGGGCCACAACGGCAGCGTCCAAAGGAACCGAAGATCCCGCCAGGAGCGGTTCAGACCCACGGCGAAAATGACCAGGACAAGGGAGATAAACAGTCCCAACCATCCCAAAAGGGCCAAGGCTTCGGCCTTGAGAGGGCCACGGCCTGCGAGGTACAGGAAGGGCAGGACGGAGAGGACCGCCAACTGCAGGATTGGGATGACCACCATGGTGATGGAGTTGAAGACCAGGAAAATGCCGAATAGTCCAAACTGGCGCCGCCCGAGCATGCCCACGTGTCGTCGGAGCGTCTGGAGCAGCCCGCGCGCCCACCGCACTCGTTGCCGCCACAGACCGCCGGGAGTTGAAGGAGATTCCGCGTAGACCAGCGCCCTGGGTTGAAAGCGGACACGGTAGCCGGCCCGGTAGATGCGCCAGGTCAGTTCGAGGTCTTCGCCGAGCGTCTCTTCATCGAAGCCTCCCATCTGCTGCACCAATTCGCTGCGAAACGCGCCAATGTTCCCCGAAACAATAGGCAGGCAATGAAGCAGGGACAGCGCCCGCCGCACCAGTCCTGTCCCAACGTGACTCAGGATCGCCAACATCATGGTCTGCAGTCGGTCCAGGTTCACAGGACGGTCATCACCGCAAACGGCACCTATGTCCGGATGGTCAAACCCGTCCAGCATGAACGTGAGGGTGTCCGGGGCGAAAATGCCATCAGCATCAACGAACATGAGAATGTCCCCGCGCGCTGCAGAGATGCCCAGGTTAAGGGCAGCACCCTTTCCGGCGTTGGACTGGGACAGGAAACGTACGCGTACGTGCTGGTCCGCGAGACCGGACATGATGGCGGCCGTTGAATCCGTGGAACCGTCATCCACCAGGATCACCTCAAGCTTCCGGTAGCGGCTGGCCAGAATCGACTCCACGCATTTGCCAATGACGACCGCCTCGTTGTACCCGGGAACGATAATCGATACCAAAGGTTGCCTGCTGACGATGGAGTAGCGGTGCCGGGCTGGTTTTGACCGGTCAATCCACTCAAAATAGAAGGCCAAAGGCACGTACACAATCTTCACCCCGCCAAAGCCGAGGATCATCGCCCCTGAAAATTGGACAAATGCCAAAGCCACGTCCAGTAAAGTCACACAGCCCCTCCCAGCATCTGCCTGGCAGCGTACGGCCTCATGGCGTGAAGCAGGAGCTCCGGGGCATGGGCGCTGTTGGCACCGAAACGTGCGTTGATTTCCAAGACCACAGGCTGACCGCCAGCCATGCGCCGGATGTCGATATCGACGGCGTTGGTCAGGCCCAACGCTTCAGCCGCTGCCATCGCGGTCCTGGCCACATCGGATGCCGCAGGCGGTCCCAATCTTTTGACCGAGACCGCGTTGCCCCAGCTTCCGTGCCTGAGTTCGGTTTTCTCCAGCACCACTACAAGGTTGTCGTCGTCTCCTGCTGCACCGCGATAAACCACTGGTGCGTATTCGGTTCCGGTTGCGAATCGTTGGACCAGCCAGGAGTCGTCCAGGGAACGCCAGACACGTTCGGCGTTCCGGCCGCCGTCGGTATGTCTTTCCAGAACCTGCACTCCCCGGCCACCACGGGAGACCCGTGGCTTGACGACGAGCCAGCCTCCCATCCTGGCCATGGCCTCGTTCACGGAGCTGAAATCCCCCGGCAACCCGAAGTCCGGCACTGGAACACCGGCATTGTCGAGACATTTCATGGTGAGGTATTTGTCGTTCGCAATGGAGACAGGCGCGGGATCCGCGATCAGCACATCCACCCCTGGAGCAAACCCTTCGCGGGCCAAGGACGCCGCCACCAACTCCTCACTCACGGTCGGAATGACGAGTTCAAGGCCATGGGCGGCCACGAGTCCCCGCAATTCCCACAAATAGCCTGGCGCATTCACAGGCGAAACAACTGCCACCGCGTTCGCACACGACGCGTGGACCTGGCGCATATCAACGCCCAGAACCCAATGTCCATGCTCCATCAGCTGATGTGACAACGAGAGTCCGGCCGGTCCTCCAACGCCTGTGACCAATACCCGCGCCATCAGAACTCCCCCACGGCCGAGCCCAGCAAGCGAACAGGCTCAAAACCCTCGGCGTACGAGGTCTTCACCTGCGAACCCCTGAAAGCCGCGAGGCTGCGGACCCTTTCCGCGCTCATGTACGGCTTTCCTTTTTGGTTCCGGTGCAGGGCAACAGCATGGATCTTCACATCCACGTACCCGGCAATATCCACGAACACACTCGGGTCGAATTGCCGGGTTGACGACGGACTCTCAAAACACAGGATGGAAGAGTGGCGGCGGGCTGCCCGCATGGTTGCGTTATGCACGGCTTGATGGTCCTGGTGGTAGTCGTTGGAGGAATGGGTCATGACAACGTCCGGCCGGAATTCGTTCATGAATACCTCAATCGCCTGCGTCATCTCCTGCCCGCACCCTGACAGGTTGGTGTCATGGAAATCCAGGACCTGGACTGCGGATACGCCCATGAAATCCGAGCCTGCCGCGGCTTCAACCCTGCGGACGGCGCTGTTCCCACCTTTGCTCCCGGAGCTCATCACCATGGTCCGGACCTCATGGCCGGCATCGGCCAGTTTCGCCAGGGTGGCACCGCACGCCAACTCGAGGTCATCAGGATGAGCCCCTATGGCAAGGATCCGCCGGGGCTGCTTGGCCATTCCCGGTCCGACGCGGAGGGACGGCACCACAATGCAGGCACCGATCAAACCCGCTCCCACGGACAACCCCGCGTTCTCAAGCCACGGACGGTGCTCGGGCACCACCATCCAAGCTCCCAAAAGGAGCAGTAGAAGCGTGCCCGAGCCGACCAGGGCCCACTGAAGCCGATCCGCCTTGCTGAACTTGCGGACGCACCAGCTGCGGCCTGCCGGGGTGGCGGCCCAAAAGGACACCAGTCCGCCCAGCAGGCAAGCAGCGGTGAAGAAAGAGGCCTTCATATTTCCCCCAGATCGCATGGAACAAGCGCGGCGCCCATCTCCGGCACCGCCGTAAAGGTAGTGGTCGGAGGAAAAGCTTCGTGACGCTGTCCGGGGCAATTGCCGGGCTCAGTACGCGCAGGCAAAGTTGCCCGTGACCAGCCCGGTGCCGCTGAATGAGTATCTGAGTATCCCGCTCCCTTTGGAATCCTTTGGCGCGTCTACACGGAAGTGAAGGTCGCTCCGCTGGACCGAATTCGTGACACAGGACACTGCGTTGGAACCTTGCCCAGAACATGACCAACCTGCAGGAGCCACAACAGACCTCGCTTCAATGGGGGCATCATTTTCCACCGCAAGGACAACTTTTTGCCTGTCCCAACGGGCGGTCTCCGGATGCGGTGAAGGCTATGTCCCAGGTTGAAACGTTGGAACTCTTTCCACCGCTTCGAGTCGTCGTCGTAACCCGCTTGGCTGAACCGCTGACGGCGGCCAGCGACGTCGAGGGGGACTTCCGTGCGGTGGTGGTGGACGGCGAGGGCACGGGAACAGGCACGGTCTCCTGTACGGGAGGAGTCTCCGGCAAAGGGGCCTGCTCCGCGGGAGAAGAGGCAGCGGGGGCAGGCATGGCCGGGGTGGGCTCGGCGGTGGGTGTTGGCGAAGCAGGCGATGGCCTGGTGTCAACCTGCACCGCACCGGTTTCCACGGCCTTCGGCTCCATGGACGCATCCGGGGAAAGGAGGTCGACGATTCCTACGGCACCCAAGACCAATCCAACAGCGGCAGCCGTGGTGAGGGCCATAACGGCGGGCTGTGCGAGGGCGGGCACGGCAAGGAAACCCTTGACCGGCAGAATTCCGCCCAGTACCCCAAGACCGGCACCTTTTCCCACCCACGCGGCGAGTGGGATTCCCGTGATCATGGGCAGAAGGATGGCACGCATGGTTCCCTGGACGTCCTCCAGTTCAGCGAGGGCGGCTGTGCACTTTGCGCAACTTTGCAGGTGCCCGCGGACCTTTCGCTCAGCACCACTGGAGAGACCTCCCCGGATGAAGTAGCCAAGTTTATTGCCAAATTCTGCGCAGTTCTCATCAGATTGGTCGGCAAGGTGGTACTGCAGGTACTGTCTCCGCAGCCCTTCGCGGGCGCGCACAGCCAAGGCGGAGACGGCGTTCGCCGACACTCCGAGGATCGGAGCAACAGCCGCCGGTTTCATTCGTTCAACGTCCAGGTACCACAGGACAGCCTGCCACCGTTCCGGCAGGGATCGGAACGCTCGAGCGACCGTGTTCGACTCAAATGCCTGAACGGCGGCATCAGGCTCAGTCATGGTGTTGTCCAGCACGGACTCATCCCCGCTGGGAAGCACTTTGCTGCTTTTCCGATTCTGCTGGTGCGACAACCTGGTCACTGTGGACAACAGGTACGCGCGGAAAAAAGTATCGGGCCCCTTGCCGGCCACCAAGCTCCGCAGAACCGACTGGAAGGCCTCCGCTACGACATCTTCAGCATCGCTCGGATTGTCCACATTGCGCTTGGCTACCGTGGAGGCCATGGATACGTGACGCTCATAAAGGTGGTCGAATGCCGATAGGTCCCCGCTGCGGACCAACTCAATCAGATGCCCATCATCGCTGACTTCGCGGTTGGATTTGTTGCTCGAGCGTGACCGCCGTGCCATCTTAGCGCCCCCAAAACGTATTGAACCCTGCCCATATACATGCAGTGCGACGTAACTGCGGGTCGTGACGCGAATTTGTACACAATGTTTACCAACGTTCCGCGCAGGGTAGTTTCGTCACGAATTGCCTGTGAGGGGCACTGGTTCGGTATGACATCGTTCCGCACAAAATCACAGGGGGAATGCACCTTTGCGCGGCACCTTTTGCTACGCAGATGGCAGAGCACCAGCTACCAAGCCGGTTGGCGTTTCCGTTCGGATTGGTTCCAACCGGAAGTCCGCCCGGTGGTGACATCCCTCGCCGCAAACGCTTCGGTTCCGGCAACGACCGCTTGGTCGCTGGGTGCCGCCAGGGCAAGGAACGGCGTGAGCATCGGCGAGACCATGACGGATTTCAGGGCCCTCTTCACGGCCGCCGAGCAATCCCTGGACGTCGACGCTCTCCAATCACTGGCCGAAGGCTGGGCAGACGTAGCCGAGACGGCGCCGCCCATTTCCTGCACCGATGTCTACACGGGCCTGGCCAGCAAAGCCCACTTTCAGCGCCGGATCCATGAAGTATCGGGAATTGCCACGGGATGTCAGCGGGCGCATGCGCTGGCCGTCATTTCGGTGCCCAATCCGCAGGAAAGCCGCAGCCATCGGTGGACCTTGTTGGCCCTCATCGGGGACGTCGTCAAGGCGCAACTTAGTGGAACTGAGGCTACTGCGATGTACCTGGACTCCGCGGTCCATGTGCTCTTTCCGCTCAGCGAAGGCAATCTGGCCCGGTTATCGCAATGCAGAACAGCCATAGAGGCTGTGGGCGATGGCGCACTCAGCCCGGCACGCCTGGACTTCCATCCTCTGGCAGGCGGCACAGCGGCGGTATCAACAGCCGCAACGATCAAAGCCCCGGTGCTTCCCTTCTTCGAATCGAACTAAAACCCTGGGCCAATCGCGTCATGAAATGCAGTGTTCCAGCACTGAGCCTCTGACGGATCGTTCCCGGTGCTCTCCGGGGACCGACCATCAAACGCGGCTCGCGCTGGCATGGGTTGGGGGCCTGCGCGAGCCGTTCCACACTGCCAAGTGCACGCCGCCGGTTCCAGGACTTCGGGGAATGCTGCAGGCCGGTGCATGGTTGAGGACAGTGCAACAAGGCACCACCCCCAAGCCAAGGAGAGCCATGAGTTCATCTGCCACAGCAACCGACCCCCGGATCGCTCGTTGGGAGCGGTTCCGTGATGGCCGGAATTCGGTCCTTGCCACCGAACATGGCTGGTTGACCCTGACCTCCTTCCAGTGGCTTGTTGAAGAACCGTCCGCGGTGGAGCTCGCGCCCGGGCTCTGGTCCACTGACGGCACAACAGCTTTCCTGACGGCCAGTGCCAAAGACGGCCTTACCCTGGTAGCCACCGGTGAGACGGTGGACGGAACCCTGAGTGCGGTGCTGGAGGACGAAGAGTCCCTGATGTGGGTCCAGTACGGTGGCGCGGACGGCAAGCAGGTAGTGGTGGAACTGGCCATGCGCGCGGATAAGTACGCGATCCGCACCCGTGATGACGGGTCCCCCGTCCTGACGGAGTTCACGGCCGTACCCACCTACGACTACAACCCGGACTGGGTGGTCACCGGACGTTTCGAGCCCTATGAAGAACCCCAGGACGTCCCCATCGGCACGGCCAACCCCTTGGTGGACGGCGTACACCGCTCCGTGGGCGAGGTCGTTTTCCGTGTCCCCGGCGTCGAGCACGAGATCCGGCTCCATGCCGAGGCAGAGAAGCTCGGCGCGCTCAACGTCACGTTCCACGACGAAACCAACGGGGACACAACGGACGAGTGGCGCAAGGTTTTCATTCCCCGGCCCCGGCCTGACGGCTCGGTAGTGATTGATTTCAACCGCGCCATCAACTACCCCAGCGCCTTCACTCCCTACGGCACCTGCCCCATGCCTGTCCGGGGGAATTCGATCGATGTCCGGGTGGAAGCCGGTGAGAAGATCCCCGGAGCCTAGGCGATGGCGGAAACGCCCGTCACGGCCCGGCCAACGATCAGCGAGTTGATTTCAAACGAGCCTTCATAGGTGTAGATGGCCTCGGCGTCAGCGAAGATCTTGGCCATCCGGTAGTCGGTGACGATCCCGTTCCCGCCCAGGATGGATCGTCCGCGGGCAACAGTTTCGCGCATCCTGGCACTGCAGTAGGCCTTTGCGAGCGCCACTTGGGCCATGTCGGCACCGCCGTGCCGAACCCCGCGTGCGTCAGTGAAGATATCCTCCTGCAGTTGGGCTATGCGGACCATCATCCCCATGCTGGCCACCGCGTTCCCGAGCATTTCCACCAGGTGCTGCTGGATGAGCTGGAACCTGGCCAGCGGCTTTCCGAACTGCATACGCTCGACGGCGTACTGCCGGGCGACGTCGAACGCGGCCAGTTGCTGGCCAACAGCCTGCCAGGCCACCATGATCCGGGATCCGCGCAGGAGATGGTTGGTGTCGGCAAAACTGCTGATGCCCGTGAACCGGTCCGCCTCCGCAACCTCCACGTCACGGAAAACGATATCGGCGTTCTGCACCGTCCGGAGGGCGATCTTGTTCTCGATACGGCTCCGGGTGACGCCCGGCAACGAAGCGTCGACGATGAAGGCCCGCACGGCTCCGTCGGCTTCGTCTTTGGCCCACACCAGCATGTAATCGCAGAACGTCCCGTTGCCGATCCAGCGTTTGGCGCCGTTGAGCACCCAGTAGTCACCGCCGTCGGACGTTGGCCGCGCCACCCGGCGGGCAGTGGTTTCCATGCCGCCGGCGACGTCTGAACCGTGGTCTGGTTCGGTGAGCGCGAAGGCGCCTGTGGTGCGGAGGTTCGAGGCGTCGTCGAGGTAGCGGTCCTGCTGGGTGTCGCTGCCGAAGTCGTAAAGGGACTCGACAAAGAGGTCGTGATGGACCATGAAGAAGGTGGCGATCGAGGTGTCCACGCGTGTCATCTCCGCGATGACCAGTCCAGCGAAAAGATGGGTGTAACCCCGCTGGGCCGGCGCGCTGAGCCGGAGCGCGGCGAGTTTTGGCAGGATGTGCTCCGGGAATTCGGCTTTCTCCCACCATTGCCCGGCGTAGGGTGCGATCTCAGAGGCGAGAAACGCCCGGAGTTCGTTGAGTTTCCGCTGTTCCTGGACGCTCAGGAGTGACTCGAAGTCGAAGAAATCCGCGGTGGGAAGATCCGCTACCGACGCCGGGGTGCCACCGGATGATCCCGCCGGCAGCGGGGCCCCGCTGTAGTCGCCCATCATTTGATTCCCATCCGGATGGCGCCATCCAGGCGAATGGTCTCGCCGTTCAACATGGCGTTTTCCACGATGTGGGCGGCCAGGTTGGCGTATTCCGCGGCCCGGCCAAGGCGTGCCGGGTGCGGGACCTGCTGCCCCAGCGATTCCTGGGCTGCCTGGGGAAGACCCGCCATCATGGGTGTTTCGAAGATGCCGGGCGCAATGGTGGCCACCCGGATCAGGGAACGTGCCAGTTCGCGCGCCAGCGGGAGCGTCATGGCAGCTACCGCACCCTTGGAGGCGGCGTAGGCGGGCTGGCCGATCTGGCCTTCGAAGGCGGCAACGGAGGCAGTGTTGATGATGACGCCGCGTTCGGGGCCGCCCAGCTCGGTGGACACGGGTTCGGTTTCCGCCATGGCGGCGGCGGCCAGGCGGATCACGTTGAAGGTGCCGATGAGGTTGATCTGGATGACTTTGTTGAAGGTCTCCAGCGGCAGGACGCCGTCCCGGCCAAGCACTTTTCCGGGTGTGGCTATGCCTGCGCAGTTGACCACAATGCGCAGTGGTCCCAACGATGCTGCGGCGTCAACAGCGGATTGGATCTGGGCTTCGTCGGTGACGTCGGCTGGAGCAAAGACCACCTTGCCGCCTGCGTTCCCGGCATTCAGCGTGGCGGCATATTGCTCGCCGGCGGACTGGGGCAAGTCCACCAGCACCACTGATGCTCCGGCGTCGTAAAGTCGCTTCGCTGTGGCCGCACCCAAACCTGACGCACCGCCGGTAATCAGCGCCACCGTGCCGTTGATGTCCATCCATCCTCCTTGATGCAGAACCCAAATCCGTTAATGCATGTTAACTGAAATTGTGAGCCAGTGCACAACTGGTCCACCGATAGGCTGTTCCCATGCCCGCGCACGATGCCCTCGACAACCAATCGCTCCCCACTCCGGATGCCGCTGTCCGGGCCAGCCGCGCCGACCAGGCAGCCCGTTCGGTGACCCGCAGCTTCGGGCGGCGGCTGCTCTTCCTGCCCGGCACTCACATCGGCGCGATCAGGATTCCGGGGAACACGCTCCGCGGCCTGTTGGGCCCTTGGCACTACTGGTGGCAGGCGCATTATGTGGATTGCCTGGTGGACACAGGCCGCCGGGAGCTCGCCAGGAAAGCAAGGTTCGACGGCGACTCCCGCCCGAGCGCCGGCAGGCTTGCTTCCCGGCTGGTCACCACTATCCGGCTGCGTAACCTGCTCAGGTTCGAGAACCACTACTACGACGACATGGCTTGGCTTGCCCTATCAACGCTCAGGCTTGGGAAGCTTGCGGAGGAAACCAGGAAACCGGGGCGCCGGCGCAACGCGTACATCCAAAAACGATTAACCCTGCAGTTCGATTCAGCGTCCACGGACGAGCTGGGCGGCGGAACGTTCTGGAGTACCAAAAGGGACTTCAAGAACACTCCTGCCACCGCACCCGTAGCCCTGTATTTTGCCCGGACGGGCCACCGGGACCGGGCCCAGGCCTTGGTGGGGTGGCTCAACTCCCGGCTTCTTCATCCCGAGCTCGGCGTTTACCGGGATGGGATCCGGATCAGGAACGGTGAGCCTGTCCTGGAGGAGGCCGTGTACACCTATAACCAGGGGCCGGTTCTGGGGGCTTTGCTGGAACTCGGTGGCCAGGACAACCTTGATCGGGCCGCACGCCTGGTCGGGGCCATTGACCGCGAGTTGACGGTTCCCGGCACCCGGGTGATCCGGGGAGACGGAACCGGCGACGGTGGGCTCTTCACGGGGATCCTGGTCCGCTACCTCGCGGTGGCGGGACGGGACGGGGGGCTTACCCTTGAAGCGCGTGAAACGGCGCGCGAACTGGTCATCTCCACGGCCGAAGCTTTCTGGACGGGACGCCGGGAAGCACCGGAGCTGGTGCGGGGCCCAGCTGCGGAAAACCCGCCCCTCGTCTTCTCCCCCAACCCCCTGCGCCCGGCGACGGAGACCTATCCGCCGGGTGCCGGCGTCGAACTTTCCACCCAGCTGCAGGCCTGGATGGCTTTCGAGGCCGCGGCCACGCTTTAGCTGGCCGGTTTCGGGGGCGTGGCCGGCTGTTTCCTTTGGGGATACGGCGTTTCATGGCGGGACAGCATCTCCACGAACCCGGCGATTTTACGGGCCCGGGTATCGGCCCGTTTGACCAGGTTGGTGCGGTGGATCAGGGCGAAACGGTTCTGGGACGTGAGGACGTCGAACATGGCCTGCGCCTCGGGAACAGCGGCTATTGCTGCTGCGAGGTCGTCCGGCACTGTTGAGTCGGCGGGGCCGGCGTAGGCAGCTTCCCAGCGGCCGTCGGCCTTGGCGGCCTCGACGGCGGCGCGCCCGGCGTCGGTCATCTTGCCTTCGGTTTCAAGCCTGGCGATATGGCCAACGTTCCGCGCGGACCAAATGCTGCGGCGTCCCCGCGGTGTCATGCGCTGGAAGTAGCTCTCGGCGTCGCGGCTCCGGGACTGGCCATCGATCCAGCCGAAGCACAGGGCCTCGTCCAGGGCGGCGTCGTAATCCAGCTCCGTGACGTTACCGCCCTTCTTGTGGAGGATCAGCCACACGCCAGGACTGTCCGCTGCGTGTTCGGCCAACCAGGCGCGCCATTCGGCGCCATCCCGGACAAGAAGTTCCTCGAGCTCAATGGGCATGGCCCCATTCTGCTGCGAAACGGCCCTGCTGCGAAACGGCTCTGCTGCGAAACGTGGGAAACGGCATAGGCTGAAAAGCAGACGCCCTGCCACACCCCAGGAGGAACAATGTTGCGAGCCCGACCCCTTCATTTCACATCCCGTCTGGAGCATTGGACCGGAGTTCTCGCCGCCCTGGGTCTGGCCAAGGTGGTGGATCAGGGCGATTGGCTCGAGTTCGACGCCGGTTCCGGTCGCCTGGCGCTGCACGCCGCAGCACACGGATCCCCGGAGGACGGAACAACGGTATTTGGGGTGGAAGTGGGAATCCTGGAGGAGTTCGCCCGCCGAACCAGGGAGGACGGCACGCAGGCGGACGTCACCGAAGCATCCCACGGGACCACGGTCCAAGTCACAGCCAAGGACGGATTCCAGTTCCTCGCGGATCAGGCACAGCGGGCTGAGGACGGCACCTGGGCAACGTCCGGACAGGCCGACCCGGCGCTCGTCGTGGTGGGCACGTGGGTGAGTCCCGACGTCGACGGTTCCGCCCGGGAACTGCGCAACATCGGCGCCCGGCCGCGGACGTCGGACGACGAAGCTGCCACCTTCACTGCCAAGAACGGTGGCATCCTCCGCGTTGTCCACGGTTCCGCTGCCGGGTCCGGGGACCTGGCCTTCGAGTACGACGGCGATCTGGAGCTTTTGCTGGGGCGGCTCACCGAGGCGAAAGTTGAGGCACGGATCAGCGAGGACGTCCTCTACGTCGCCAACCCTGATGCGGTGGGCGGTTCCGCGCCGGCGTCGATTGTTGTGGAGAGAACAGCAACACAACAGACGCCGGCCGGCCCAAGCAGCTAGTCCTCCAGCGCCCCGTCACAGAGCCGGCCCACAACCTCGGTGAGCATGGCCAGTCCGGCAACGATGTCCTCATCCGTGGTGTATTCGTGCTCGTTGTGGGAAATCCCATCCACACTGGGAACAAAGAGCATCACGGTTGGAACGAGGTCCTTCATGTTGGTGGAATCGTGCCCGGCAAGGGTCATGACTTCCTTGTTGGACAGTCCCAGGTGGGCGGCGACCTTTGCCGCAAGTTCCACGCCTTCGGGCTGGTATGGGGTGACCGCCCAGGAGTGTGAGTGGTTCTTTTCCACCGAGACGTTGGCCAGCCGTTCAATCTCCGTGATGCGCGCGTGCAGCAGCGCATCCGCCTCGGCCAGCACTGCTTCGTCGGCACTGCGCAGGTCCAGGAGCAGGTTCACGCGCGACGGCACCACCACAGGTGAGTTCGGGTACACGTTGAGCTGCCCCACCGAGGTGTGCAGGACGCCCGGGAAGCGGTCAGCGAGTTCGCGCGCCGCCACCACCAGCATCGAAGCACCCAAAAGGGCGTCCTTGCGGTCCGCGATCACCGTGGAACCGGTGTGTGCCTGCTCGCCGTGGACAACGAACTCATACTTGTTCGCTGCCCAGTTGGAGCTGACCAGGCCAATGGTGATGCCCTCCCGCTCCATGCTGCGCCCCTGTTCGATGTGGATTTCTGCGCAGTACGCCGCCTCCGGCCCCTCAAAAGTTCCGCGGCAACCAATCGCATCCAGGGCGTCACGGACGGTGATCCCGTCGGCGTCCTTGGTGTTGAGTGCAGCGTCGAGGTCCAGCTTGCCCGTGTAGACGGACGATCCCATCATGGACGGCTTGAAGCGGCTGCCTTCCTCGTTGAACCAGTTGACGACGGCGAGGTTGAACTTGGGTGCGGTGGCGCCGGCTTCCCAGCGGGCTGCCAAGCGGAACGCGGCGTGCGCTGCGGCCAGGACGCCGTACGCGCCGTCGTAACGGCCCGCCGTCGGCTGTGAATCCATGTGGGACCCGACCACCACGAAGGGCGCACCGGGCACGGCCTCGTAGAGGCCCCACTGGTTGCCGGCGTGATCGAACTTCACTGTGAAACCGCGCTCTTCAAGGAGCCCGGTGAGCCAGCGGCGCTGTTCGCCATCGGGAACCGTTGCGGCCTGGCGGTCCACGCCGCCGTTCCCGGTGGCACCGAAGGCGCTCATGGTCCGGAAGTCCTGCACGAAGGCGGTGTCCTGGGCGGTGAAACGTGTGGTGGTTGTCATGATCTCCCCTATGAGCTGTGGGCGGCGAACGAACTTTCAGGGGAAAGTTCAGCGTTGAAGCCGGTTGATTGGTAGGTGAAGCGGCCTCCGACGGCGGTGGCCAGGACCTGCAGTCCGCTGATGGCCGGTGCCGTCAACGGTGAGGCGGACAGGACAACGAAGTCGGCAAGCTTGCCGGGTGTCAGGGTGCCTTTCTCGGCCAGGGTCCCCGTTGCTGCGGCGGCTCCGGAGGTGTAGGCGGCGAGGGCCTGCTGCGGGGCGAGGCGTTCTGCGGGGTTGCCAAAGACAGCCCCGGACTCGGTCCGCCGGTCCACGAAGGCCTGCATGCCACGGAGTACGTTACCGTCGGCAACGGGACGGTCCGAGCTCCCAGCGAGCGTCACGCCTGCTTCCAGGAAACTCGCTGCCCGGTAGGCCCACGGCAGGCGGTCCGGTCCGAGGGAAGCGGTCATGCCGTCCCCACCGTCCCGGAAGAAGCTTGCCTGCGGTGTCACGGCTATTCCGGCGTCCGCGAGCCTGGCCAGTTGCTCGGGGCGCGTCATGGAGGCGTGCTCGATCCTGTTGGGCACCCGACGCGGTCCGTACACCGCTTGGCAGTGGGCAATGATATCCACGGCGAGGTCAACGGCACGGTCCCCGATGGCGTGCGCCGCGATGGACCACCCGGCGGCGTAAGCAGCCTCGATGCGCTCCCGCAGCTGGGCCGGATCCGCTTGGAAGTAGCCAACGTTGCCGCGGTTGTCCTTGTGGCCGTGGCTGCAGAACTCGTGGCTCACGGCCGCGGTTTCGCCCAGGAGTGAGCCGTCCAGGAACACTTTGGCGGGCCCGAGGGACAGGTACTCATTCCCGAATCCGCTGGTGATGCCAAGGTCCAGCCCGGCCGGGACGGCACCAACACTGTCAGAAGCATGCCCGCCCAGGCCGTGCAGCACATCCAGCACCGGCATGACCTGGGCACGGGCATGCAAGCGGCCGTTGGCCGAGGCGCTCTGGTAGGCGGCGAGCTCGGCCGGGCTGTGCCCGATCCACCCGCCGCCAACCCCGGCCTCGGTGAAACTCGTGATGCCCTCGGAAGCGTAATACAACGTGGCCCTCTCAAGGGCGGCCTCGATGTCCTCCAGCGAGTACGGCAGGATCAGCTGCTGGATCAGTTCCTGGGCCGTCTCCTGGACCAGTCCCGTGGGATGTCCCGCTGCGTCGCGGACGATCGCACCGCCGTCGGGATCCGGGAACGACGGCGACTCCGCACCTGCCAGCCGCAACGCGGCTGTGTTGACCACGGCCATGTGCCCGGAGTTGTGGCGCATGAACAGCGGCCGCTCCCCCGTGATGCGGTCCAGCTCGGCGATGTCCGGGAAGGACCCGCCGTGCTGGGTCTGGCTGAAACCAGTGGCGAAGAGCCAGCCCGCGCCGTCGCCGGCGTTGGTACCGGCCCCGGCGCTGCTAACAGCGTCTGTCAGCAGCCCATACAGCTCATCCAGGCCGCGGGCACCGGAGACGTCCAGCTCCGCCAGGCCCAGCCCGAACCACGTGGTGTGGCAGTGGGCATCGATGAAGCCGGGAGTGACAGTGGCACCGCCAAGATCGAGCACCTGAACAGCGTCCAAGCCATCCAGGTCCTCGTCCAGGCCCACGATGCGGCCTTGCCAGATGCCCAGCGAGCCGGCCACCGGGCGGTCCGGATCCATGGTGATGATCTCTGCGTTCCGCAGGAGGAGGTCGAGTTTCATGTCCAGTTCTAGCGGTGGGAGGTGGTGACGGATTTGATGCGCGTGTAGTCCTCGAGGCCATACACGGAGAGGTCCTTGCCGGTGCCGGAGTGCTTGAAACCACCGTGTGGTGCCTCGGCCGGGATCACCTGGTGGCAGTTGATCCACACGGCACCGAAGTCGAGCTCGTTGGAAACGCGGGTGACCACGCCGTGGTTCTCGGACCACACGCTGGACGCCAGGGCGTACTTGGTGCCGTTGGCGAGTTCGATCGCTTCTTCCTCGGTGGCAAACGGCTGGACCGTCAGCACGGGGCCGAAGATTTCGTCACACACCACCTCGTCGGTCTGGAACACGCCATCGATCACCGTAGGCTCAAAGTGGAAGCCGCTTCCGGTGCGTTTGCCACCGGACAGGACGCGGGCGTTGGCAGGCAGGCGGGACATGAAGCCCTCTACCCGCTCCAACTGCGCGGCACTGTTGAGCGGCCCAAGATCCGCATCGGAACCGCCCACCTTCAAGGCGGCAGCGGCGTCAGCCAGGGCTGCTGCGAACTCCGTGTGGATGTCCTGGTGCACCAGTACACGGGTCACCGCAGTGCAGTCCTGCCCGGCGTTGAAGAAGGCAGCCAGGGCGATTTCGCTGGCAGTCCGCTGGATATCGACGTCGGCAAACACTACAGCGGGCGCCTTGCCGCCAAGCTCCAAGTGCACGTCCTTGAGCGTCTTGGACGCCGCGGACATGACCTGCGCACCGGCACGGGTGGATCCCGTAATGGACACCATCTCCGGGATGTCATGGTCCACCATCGCAGCGCCGGCTTCGCGGCCACCGCAAACGATGTTCACCACGCCCGCCGGGTACACCTGCTGTGCCAACTCCCCAAGGACCACCGTGGACCAAGGCGTGGTGTCGGCAGGCTTAAGGACCAGCGTGTTGCCCGCAGCGAGGGCCGGACCGATCTTCCAGATGGCCATCATGAACGGGTAGTTCCACGGCGTAATCTGCGCAACCACGCCAATGGGTTCGCGCCGGATGGTGGAAGAGAAACCCTCCACATACTCGGTCTGGGCAGTACCGGAAACAACCCGGCATGCACCTGCGAAGAAGCGCAGTTGGTCCGCGCCCCGCAGGATTTCCAGCTCTTTGGTGAGGGCGGCAGGCTTGCCGGTACAGGCAACCTCAGCCTCGAGCAGACGGTCAACGTTCGCCTCGATGAGGTCGGCCAGCTGCAACAGCAGCGACTGGCGAGTTCCCGGCGTCGTGCGCTTGTAGCTTGTGAAAGCTGCGGCAGCGGCCTGGAAAGCGACGTCGACGGCGGCCGCGTCACTGTCCGGCGCTGTGCCGATTTGTTGGCCCGTGGCGGGGTCGAAGAACGGCAGGCTGGCCGCAGTGTCCACGGACTCGCCGTTGATGATGTTCTGAAGCTGGATCACGGTGAGGCTCCGGTCAGTTTGTTGAAGTCTTGGGGGAACGCGTGGTGGGGTCCTGCGGCAGGTGCAGCAAGGCCGGGAGGCCGGAGTCGACGGCGTGGCGGAACGCGGCTGCGAAGTCTTCCGTGCGGTCCACACGCTCGCCGTAACCGCCGTAGGAACGGACGAGCGCGGCGAAGTCCGGATTGGTCATGTGCGTTCCGGACGGGCGGTCCGGGTAGTGCGCTTCCTGGTGCTCGCGGATGGTGGCGAAGATGCCGTTGTCCACCACCAGGACGATGAACTTGGCGCCGTAGCCCATGGCCGTGGCGATTTCCTGGCCGTTCATCATGAAGCAGCCGTCACCGGCAACGGAGATCACCTGGCGTCCCGGGTAAGCGAGCGAGGCTGCCACGGCTGCCGGGATACCCATGCCCATGGCCCCGTTGCGCGGAGCGGCGAGGGAGTTGGCCGAGTTGTGGTCCAGGTAGCGCGCGGGCCACAGGGCGTGGTTCCCGGCACCGAAGGTGAGGACGGCGTCGGCGGCCATTTCCTTCTTGAGGACCTCCATGGCGACGCCCAAGTCGACGCCGATGCCGCCGTCGGGCGTTGGCGTGGAGAACGTGAGCTGGTCGGCGCGGGCGCTGGCGAACCAGCCTTCCTCGCGCTCGCCGTCCGCTTGTGAGGGAGCCAGCGCCGCCGCGAATGCGGTCACGTCCGCAATGATGTGCTGGTCCACGCGTCCGAAGTGGCCCAGGAGGTTGGCGTCGGCGTTGACTACGACGGTTTCGGCCGTGAGTCCACGCTTGTAGCCATCGGAGAGGACGTCGCCGCGGACGCAGCCAAGAAACACGATCAGGTCTGCTTGGTCCAGGCGCTGGGCGTTGGCGTCGCTGCGGCCGTAGCCCAGGAAGCCGGCGTAGGCGTCGCTGCGGTGCGGGACGGCGTCGTAGGCTCGGAAGTCGGTCACCACGGGAACGCTGTTACGGCTCGCCCAGGTGGCCAGCTGCTCGCCGGACTCCTGCGTCCAGCCTTCACCGCCGACGACGATCAACGGCTTGCGTGCCTTCTCCAGTTTTTGGGTGAGGTCTGACAGGTCCGCCGAGGCCGGCTCGGGACGGGCAACCTTGCGGGGTTCCACGGTGGCGTCCGGGACGACGTGCACCAACACGTCCTCCGGGAGGCCGATCACTACAGGGCCGGGGCGTCCGCTCAGGGCGGTGAAGATGGCGTCGTCCACCACGCGGGCGGCGGAAGCGGCGTCGTCGAGGGTCACCACCTTCTTGGCGGTGCTGCCGAACCAGGCGTTGATATCGAACTCCTGGAAGGACTCGCGGCCCCGGTCGGCCACCGGGATCAGGCCGACGAACAGGATGAGAGGCGTGGCGTCCTGGTGCGCGGTGTGGATGGCGATGAAAGCGTTGGCAGCGCCCGGACCACGGGTCACCATGGCCACACCCGGGAGCTCGGTCAGGCGGCCTTCGGCCAATGCCATGAACCCGGCGCCGCCTTCCTGGCGGGCCACAACATTCTGGATCGGCGAGCCGTGCAGTCCGTCAAGGACGTCCAGGAAGCTCTCGCCAGGCACGGTGTAGACGCGCTGGACGCCTGCCCGTTCGAGTTGGCCAACAATCAAGTGGCCGGCAGTGGTTGTGCTCAATGCTTCATTCCTTCTTCTTCGATGGAAAGGCCAGGGAGGAACAGGCCGGAGAGCGCGGTCAGCGCGGACACGACCAGGAGGATGATGGCTCCGGGCCAGAAGGAATTGTTGGCGGCCACCAGTGCGGTAGCGATCAACGGGACGAAGCCGGAGATAACGCCGGCAGTGTTGGAGGTGATGGCGACGCCGGTGTAGCGGACCTTCGTGGCGAAAAGCGCAGTCAGCGCGGTGCCGGAGACGGCGTAAGGGATGGAGAGGACAGCGACGCCGATCATCATGGCGAGGACCACCAGGACAGGGTTGCGGCTGTCAATGGCCAGGAAGACCGGGACCGCGATGATGGCTGATGCCACGCCGCCCCACAAAATGACCTTGCTGGCGCCGTACTTCTCGCCAAGGCGGCCGGCCCAGATCAGTGCGGCGATCTCGAGTGCAGCAGCAAGCAGGGTGCCAAGGAGCAGGAGTTCAGAGGGCAGCTTGAGGACCTTGGTGCCGTAGAAGACCACGAAGCTGGTGATGAGGTAGAAGCCGCCGATGCCGAGCAAAGCCGAGCACATACCCACCAGGATCTGGCGCCAGCTGTTCTTCAGGACTCCGCGGATGGGGGCGTGTTCGGTCTCGCCGGATTCCATCAGGGCTTCGAATTCCGGTGATTCGCTGAGGCGGCTGCGGATCCACAGCGAGATGGCCAGCAGCGGGATGGCGGCGATGAATGGGATCCGCCAGCCCCAAGCGTCAAAGTTGCTCTGGCCAACCAGGAACAGCATGCCGAAGAATCCACCGGAGGACAGGATGGTGCCGATCGGCGAACCGATCTGCGGCAGGGCGGCGTAGCGTGCACGCTTCTCCACCGGAGCATTCTCGACGGCGATAATCACCGCGCCGCTCCACTCACCGCCGACGGCGAGACCCTGCACGATGCGCAGCGCCACCAAAAGGATGGGGGCGGCCAGGCCGATGGTCATGTAGTTGGGAAGCAAACCGATAAGGCCGGTGACAACGCCGATGCCCACGATGGTGACCATGAGGATCTTCTTGCGTCCTACCTTGTCGCCGAGGGCGCCGAAGATGAAACCACCAATCGGACGGGCCACGAAGCCCACCGCGAGGGTTGCGAAGGATCCCATGGCCGCCACGAAGGGGTCTTGGGAAACGAAGAACTGCGCGTTGAACACCAGCGCAGCGGCTGTGGTGAAAAGGAAGAAGTCGTACCATTCCAGCGCAGTGCCCACCAGGGCCGCCAGGGCCACCTTCTTGGTGACGCTTTCATCGACGACGCGTGGTGCCGTGGGACTGGTGTCCGTGGCTCCGCTGACCGTGCTTGCCATTGTTGCTCCATGAGTGCGAACGGGACCGGACGTTGGGGGTGCCCGGGCAAATTTGTGTGACTCAATCCATAGTGCCAGTAGTTTTTCCCAAAATGACTAGCAATCCACCACGGAAACATGGCGCTAGAATGTGTGAATGCACAATTCTGATACCTCGGGCCATGCCGCCCGATGGACTGAGCTGGTGGATCAACTTGAAGGCAGGCTGGACGCACTGGCGCAGGCCTTCACGACGAGAGTCCGCGAGATCCCCGAATACGGCGAAAGCCAGGTAACCGTCCTGGAAATCCAGGAGACGGCACGGGAGACTTTTCGGCGGTTGATCAACGGGCTCAGGAATGGACGCACCGATAGCCGCGACGGCCTGCTGGATTTCGCCTCCGACCTCGGATCCAAACGCGCCAGGGCCGGCATTCCACCGGAGTCCCTGACCTCCGCGGTGCGCCTGGACTTCAGCATCCTGTGGGCCGAACTGCTGGAGATCGCGCACACCGAGGACGCTGCCCTGTTGGCCACCAGGGTGGACCAGGTCTGGAGCGTGGTGGACGAATTCGCCACCCGGACGCACACAAGCTACCTGACCGAACGCGTCAGGATGGCCCAGGAAGAATCGAGCATCCAACGCGAATTCATCGCCCGCCTTTTCAACCAGAGCACGCCGTCCCAGGAAACGTCCACTCAAGTGGCTTCGGCGTTGGGCATCAACCCCGAATCACGGTTCGCCCTTGTGGCGGCCAGCGGTGAGCCTGGTGCACGGCTGCGGGCCGCGACGTCCCAGTTCGGTTCGGGGCAGCACGCCCGGCAACGGTTGTTCCTCCACGAATCAGGCGGCAACACCTACGTGTTCTGGGCCTTGCCAGCCGTGCGGACGCGGGGTCCGGAACTCCGGGCAGAGACGCCCGGCCCGGGGGCGGACAGCCAGCAGCTGCCACCCGGCGTCGTCAATATCCCTTGCGGCTATGTGCCCGAGGTTCTCGGCCTGCGCGCACTCCCCGGCGCCGCCCGCACCGCCGAAAGCCTGGCCGCGTTGCTGCGTCCCCGCGACACCGGGCCTCTGTCCGCAGATTCCGCATGGGCGCGGCTGGCCCAGCAGAACCTGCAAGATGCCGGGCTGGACCTCGCCGCGGAACTTGAGGAGGCCTTGGCGGACTGCCGGGGCGGCGAGCGCGAACGCTTGCTCGAAACGGTCCGGAACTACCTCAGCACGGGCAACATCACTGTCACGTCCGAGCAACTCTTCTGCCACCGCAACACCATTCTCAACCGACTCAACCGGTTCCAGGAGCTGACGGGAATAGACCTTGCCGTTCCTGCAAAGACGGCCCGCCTGGTGGTGGCGTGGGCCTAGCCCATTCCGGCACGGAGGGATGCCCGATGTGTGTTCTCACATTGCTGGGCCCGGTTTGATGGAAGTTATGCCATTGATGGTGTGATCGGGCACACACCATAGTTGTAGCTACCTTGCACCGGACACTCGTCCCCGCACCCCATCCGGAGAATCAGATGGCCCACACGGTAGATACTGCCTCCGCATCAACATCCAGGCTGGACCTGGCTAAGATGCGCAAGATTGCCCTCGCCAGCGTTATTGGCACCACCGTCGAGTGGTACGACCTTTTCGTCTTCGGGACGGCGTCGGCCCTTGTCTTCAACAAGATCTTCTTCCCCAGCTTCGATCCGATTGTCGGCACCATGCTGGCCTTCGGCACTTTCGCTTCCGCCTACATCGCCCGCATGGTCGGCGCCATCATCTTCGGTCACTTCGGTGACCGGTTGGGCCGCAAGTCCATGCTGCTGGTCTCCCTCCTGACCATGGGAGCGGCAACGTTCGCCATTGGCCTGCTGCCCGATTACAACAGCATCGGCATCATGGCGCCACTGCTGTTGCTCTTCCTCCGCGTCATCCAGGGCCTGGCCCTGGGCGGTGAATGGGGCGGTGCCGTGCTCATGACTGTTGAACACGCCCCGCCCGCACGCCGTGGCTTCTACGGGTCGCTGGTACAGGTCGGCGTTCCCGCCGGCACCCTGATCGCCAACGTGGCCTTCCTGATAGTGGCCTCCACCGTCAGCACCGAAGCCCTGTACTCGTGGGGCTGGCGCATCCCGTTCCTGGCCTCGGTCCTCCTGGTCACTGTGGGCATCTACATCCGCCTGCACATCGAAGAAACCCCGTCCTTCCAGGCAGTCAAGACCGCCGGAGCCAAAGCCAAGATGCCGTTCGCTGCGCTGATGGCCAAGTACTGGAAGCAGGTTGTCCTGGGCGGCGTCGCTACCCTTTCCACGGGCAGCACCTTCACCCTGTTGGTGGCCTCCGGTGTCTCCTACGGCAAGAAGGAACTCGGCCACTCCGAGAGCCTGATGCTCTGGGTGGTCCTGGCCTCCTGCATCCTGGGACTGTTCCTCATCCCGTTCTTCGGCAAACTCTCTGACAAGTTGGGCCGCAAACCCATCATTTTCGCCGGTGTAGCAGCCGAGGCAGCACTCGCCTTCCCCATGTTCTGGCTCATGGACACCAAATCGGTGGCACTGCTCTTCGTTGCCTACCTGGCCATGATGACCGCCTTCTGCGCCAACTACGGCCCCATCGCCACGTTCCTGGCCGAGCTGTTCGGCTCCAAGGTCCGCTACTCCGGCCTGTCGGTGGCCTACATGCTGTCCGGCCTCCTGGGCAGCGCCGCCACCCCGTTCGTCACCACGTGGCTGCTGGGCATGACGGGCCAGAGCTCGTCCATCGCCTGGTACATCATGGCCGCAGCCGGCCTGTCCCTGGTTGCGCTCTTCCTGCTGACCGAGACCCGGTACGGCAACATTGACGCCGTCGACCAGGCACCCGCGGAAGCCGCGGCAGCCCGGTGACCGTCACCACCATCGAGCGCCTGGCCGGCATCCCCGGCCAGGCGCCCGCCGTCGGGCCCTTCTCCCCGGCGGTCATTGCAAACGGTTTTGTGTTCACCTCCGGCCAGATCCCCGCGATCACCGGACTGGACGATCAACCCGACACCTTCGAAGGGCAGGTCCGGCAAACCATCGAAAACCTCGCCGGCGTCCTGGAGGCGGCAGGATCCAGCCTTCAGCACGTAGTCAAGGTCAATACTTACCTCACCAGCCAGGATCAGCTGGAGGAGTACAACCGCGTGTACTCGGAGTACTTCGGCACCGCCAAACCGGCCCGGACCAGCGTGTGCGTGAGCTTGTGGGGAGTGTCCCTGGAAATCGAATGCGTGGCAGTCCTTGCCGGGAAACAAGAGGTTGCCCCGTGACTTCCACCCTCCTGCGGGAGCTGACGGACGTCAGTTACCCCACCATCGGGCACTTCCTCGAGGAGGGCTTCGTCTCCCCGGCCATCCAGTCGCTGCTGGCAAACGTCAAGATCGCCGGACCGGCCGTCACCGTCCGGATCGCCGACCACGATGCCATCGCCATGAACCGCGCACTCCTGGCGCTCACGCCCGGGGACGTCCTGGTGGTGGACATGCTCGGCGACCAGCAGCACGCGCCTGTCGGGGCCGTGACGGCTGCCGCGGCGCTCGCCCAAGGTGCAGCCGCCGTCGTGGTTGATGGGGTGGCCACCGACGTGCTGGAACTGCGGCAGACCGGTTTGCCGGTGTTCGCCCGCGGGACGTCGTGCCTGACCACCAAAAGACTCCATGGAAGCGGCTCCGCCGTGAACGTTCCTGTGCAGTGCGGGGGCGTGACGGTCAACCCCGGCGATCTCGTGCTGGGAGACGACAACGGGCTGATCGCGCTCGCCCCTGATGCTGCGCGCGACGTCCTTGGAAAGGCACTCGCCTCGGACGCTGCCGAGCCGGACATCCTGGCGCGCATAGCATCCGGGGAGCCGCTCGAGTCCATCCTTATCCTCTAATGCCGCCGAGAGCGTAACGGCCCCGACAACCGGAATGCCTCCACGGAACTTCGGCCGGGGATGCGGTAGAACTTAACCATGAGCGTACGTACACCGGACCCGTATCCAGGCTGGCTTTCAGATGAAGACCTCTTCGAAGCCCGCGGCCGCCTCCCCATGGTCTACGTGGAGGCCGTTCCCGTCCGGCTGGATCCGCTCGGGTACGTGAACGAGGTTGGCACTCTCCTGCAAGGCGACGCCGACGGAAACATGGTCCGCTACCTCGTCTCCGGCCGTGTTCTCTACCGCGAAACCATTCGCGCGGCACTTCTGCGGCACATGGAAAAGGACCTCGGCCCCCTGGCTTTCCCGCAGTTGCCCATCAGCCCCGTTCCCTTCACCGTTGCCGAGTACTTCCCGGCTCCGTCCCAGACCGGCTTCACGGACGACCGCCAGCACGCGGTCTCCTTGGCTTATGTGATTCCGGTGACCGGAGAATGCGATCCGCGCCAGGACGCCCTGGAACTGACCTGGATGACACCCCAGGAAGTGCTGAGCGAGAACGTCCAGCAGGAATTCGACGGCGGCCGGGGCAACCTCGTGCGGCAGGCCCTTTCATTCTCGGGCGTGGTCCTCTAGCGGGTTCCGGCCTCTGCAGCAGCTCGTCTTTGTAGACTGGACGGCGGACCCCAAGAGAACCAAAGGACTTCCGATGACTCACAGCCCAGCCACACAGCAGTACAGAGAGAAGCAGGCTGGGGACCTGCGGCCCGGGGACTTTGTGTTCCCGCCCGGTGACGGGCCGGCCCAGGAAATCGTCAGTATCGACGTCGAAAACGATGACTACGGCGTGGCCGCTTTGCTGCGACTGACAATGGACGACGGCGGCACGGTGCGGATCGCTGTCGGGTCCAGCGTTCCTGTGGGCGACGGAGTTCCGGCCGGCCCAGCAGGGGACGCTGCCGACGCCGGCACAGCCGACTCGCCCGAGCCCGACGTGGCTGAGCCCGACTCGCCCGAGCCCGACTCCAGCACCGCCGCGGCAGCCGAGGCCGATGCTCCCGCTGGACCCGCCGTCGTCGTGCCTCCCCGCCCCGAAACGCCGCCGGCCTACACCGGACCGAGCGCTGAAGAGCTCGCGCTCATCCCCGAGCCCGCAGGAACCCCGGAAGCCGTGGTGCGCGCCGCCGCGGCCAACCACAAGGGCAAGAACGGCGTGCAAGTCCTGGCTGAGCGGCTCGCGAAGGGCATCAACACCAAATCCGGAAGCTGCCTCCGGGACCTCAGCAACCTCGCATTCGACCTGTGCATTGTCCTACGCGATCCAGACCATGCTTTGGAGGTCGCGGACCTGCTGAATGTGCTGCCGTTCGATGGAAACCTGGACCGGTGGGCCTCGATCGAGCGGGCTCTGGCGTTGTCCAGTTTCATCTGCCGCGAGGCCGGCCAGGCTGAACGCGCCGCCGTTTACGAGAAGCTGCTCCGGGCACCCGAATCCCAGGAAGAGGACCCGTTCAAAGCCCGGATCAACGCCAGGGTGCGGCAGCGTTCCCTGAACGAACCCAACCTTTACGACAAGGAAATCTTCCGCGCGATCGACAACGGCAACCACGAAGCCGAGCGCGAATGGCGCTTCCTGCGTCTCGAGGCACTCATGTTCCTGCGGGCCCACGGCGGGTCCAAAACCATTGGCGAGGACGAGTTGGCCCGAAGGATCGCAAACGAACTGGAATCGGTCCGCGCCTAAGTTTCCTGACCCGCGGATTACCGGATTTCAAGGCCTGTTTTATGGGCGCGAACGGCGGTAGATTCGGGGCCATGACGAACAATCTGAGCGTTGTGGTTAATGCCGATGCGCAGCAAGTTTGGACCATGCTGCGTGAACCGTCGTTGGTTGCCCAATGGCACGGTTGGGAAGCCGATGATCTCGCCGACGAAATCAAGCAAATCTACTTCAACACAGACGTTGTGGAAGGACCCGATCACACCAGCCTCACCGTCAACGGCGGGGACGTCTTCGAGCTTCACCCCGTCTCCGGTGGCACGGAAGTAAGAATCACAAGGGTTGCCCTGGACCACGATTCCGAGTGGGCTGACTGGGACGAGGACATCACGCAAGGCTGGCTCACGTTCCTGCACCAGCTCCGGTTCGCCTTGGAACGGCACCCGCACGGGCACCGGCGGACGCACTTCGTCTCGCTGCCGGGCAAAGGCGGCCCCGCGATCGAAAAGCTGGGGCTGGGAGATTTGCCACCCGTTGGGGAGGAATACTCGCTCACGCTTGCGACGGGCGAGAAGATCTCCGGGAAAGTCTGGTTCAAGAGCAGGCACCAGGTTGGCCTCACCGTCCACAGCTACGCCGAGCACGGCGACGGGCTCCTGATCGTCGCCGAGCAGCTGCCGATTCCTGAGAAAAGGCCCGACGGCGGCTCCATGGTGATTGCCTCCACCTACGATCTGGGGGCCCACACTTTGGCAGACATCCGGTCGTCGTGGGACAACTGGAAAGCTGAAAACTACGGGTCGTAGCCTTTCCCCGGCAGGTTACCCACGGTAAAGCTGGCACACTTGGTAGCGTGCCAGCTTCTGTTCCTGCCCCTGCTTCTTCCCCTGCGCTGCCCGGTTTGTCCCAGCGGCAATCCGAGTTCTCCTTCTCGGTGGGCACGCGCCTGACTGAGACGTGCCCGCCGTCGAGCGCCCAGACAGACGCCAACGGCGGCGCCTTCCTGGGCCGCACCGGAACCATCACCACACCGCACGGAACCATCCAGACGCCCGCGTTCATCGCCGTCGGGACCAAAGCCACCGTCAAGGCGGTGCTGCCTGAGTCCATCGCCGGGCTCGGCGCGCAAGCCGTACTGGCCAACGCCTACCACCTGTACCTGCAGCCCGGGCCTGAGATCCTCGATGCTGCCGGCGGGCTCGGCGCGTTCATGAACTGGTCCGGACCCACCTTCACCGACTCCGGCGGATTCCAGGTGATGAGCCTGGGCTCGGGGTTCAAGAAAGTCATCGACATGAAGAACGTGGATTCGTCCGGCCCGGATGACGCGGTGGCTCCCGGCAAGGAACGGCTGGCGCACATCGACGACGACGGTGTCTGGTTCAAATCGCACCTGAACGGGGACCGGCACCGTTTCTCCCCCGAGATCTCCATGCAGGTCCAGCACCAGATCGGCGCGGACATCATGTTCGCCTTCGACGAGCTCACAACCCTGCAGAACTCGCGGGCGTACCAGGAAGAATCCCTGGAACGGACACGGCTGTGGGCGCTGCGGTGCCTGGAGGAACACGCTTCCCTGACCGCGTCCCGCGTCGGCAAGCCTTACCAGGCGCTGTTCGGCGTGATCCAGGGCGCCCAGTATGAGGACCTGCGCCGCAAGGCCTGCCAGGACCTCGGGGCCATGCCCTTTGACGGCTATGGAATCGGCGGTGCGCTGGAAAAGGAAAACCTGGGCACAATCGTTCGTTGGTGCAACGAGGAACTTCCAGAGGACAAGCCCCGGCACCTGCTGGGAATCTCAGAGCCGGACGACATCTTTACGGCCATCGAGAACGGCGCCGACACCTTCGACTGCGTCTCCCCCACGCGGGTGGCCCGGAATTCCGCGTTCTACACGCCGTTCGGACGGTTCAACCTGAGCGGGGCCCGCTATAAAACCGACTTTGGCCCGTTGCAGGATGGCTGCGATTGCTACACCTGCGTCAACTACTCACGTGCGTACATCCACCATTTGTTCAAGGCCAAGGAAATGCTTTCGGCTACGCTGATCTCCATCCACAACGAGCGGTTCGTGGTGAAGATGGTGGACGACGCCCGGCTTGCCATCGAATCCGGGGACTTCTTCGAGTTCAAGGCCGAGACACTGGGCCGTTACTACTCCTAGGCCGGGGTTGCGCCCGCTTGCTCCCGCCCCCGCCCCCAGATCGCGGCTCCGGTGCCAGATCGCGGGTCCGGTGCCAAATCGCTGGAGCTGAACCGCGACCTCGCACGGCTCCCGCGTCGTCGGCATGACCACCGCGATCTCAAGCGTTTTCCACATAGCGGCAGCAGGGTCTGTCTTGGGGCTGACACGCAGCCAAGGCTGGGTACATGAGCCAGAAACCTATGCCGACCCTCCCCCAGCTGGGAACACTGTGGCGCACACAGCAGCTCAACGAACTGGGACTTGGTTCACGCGCAATCGCCGGATTGGTCCGGAAGGGTGAGCTTCTCCGTGTACGCCAGGGATGCTACGTCCGAAAGGCGGCGTGGGACAAACAGCCGGTCGACGCCCGCGGCAAGCAACTGATCCACGCGCATGCTCACGGAACTCTCGCCACGTCCAACGGGGACTTCGTCTACAGCCATACCTCTGCTGCCCGCCTGCACGGCTTGTTCCTGTGGAACGTGGACCAGCTGATCCATGTCATTCTTCCCACCAACCCCTCCAGCGGCCGGCTTGGCAAGGATGTCCGCGGCCACAGGTTGCGGTTGCCAGCCTCCCAGATCGTCACGGTGGAGTACCTTCCCGTAACGGACCTGGAACGAACGGTGGTGGACTGTGCCATGACGTTGAGCTATCGGCAGGCGCTGATCATCATGGATCATGCGCTTCGGCTCGGAGCCGACAGGTTTCTCATGATGGCGCACGCCGGTGCCTTAACGGGACGCCGAGGAGTCACGACCCTGCGGAGATGCTTGGCCAATGCGGACCCCGCCTCCGAATCGGCAGGTGAGACGCTGTGCCGTGATCTGCTCCAGCGGCTCAAGTTGCCGATGCCCGAGCCGCAGGTAGAGGTGCAAAGCCGGATCGGCCGCTACCGGATGGACTTTGCGTGGAAGAAGGAGAAGGTGGCCCTTGAGTTCGACGGAGAGGTCAAGTACTTCAAGTACGCCCGGACGGACCGGGTGATCTTTGAGGAACGACGTCGGGAGAAGGCACTCGTTGAAGACGGCTGGTTCTTCATCCGGGTGGAGTGGCGGGACCTGTTTCACGAACAAGAGTTCAAAGCACGCGTTCTGAAGGCGCTCCGTCGGTGAGCTCAACGCAGACCGTGTGCACTCCCATCATGCTGGTCCGCGAGATCGCCGAGCCTGTGCGAGGACGCGGGATCTCCGCGAGATCGCCGAGCCTGTGCGAGGACGTAGGATCTACGCGAGATCGCCGCTCTTATCCGGCGATCTCGCGCAGCTGCCGCGTACGCAGCACTGTTCCGGCGATCTCAACTAACTCCGTAGCTCGGCTCACGCTTCTTGATCCAGCCAACGACCAACACGGTGATCGGTACGAACAGGAACTCCACGGCCGTCTTGTAGACGAAGCCCACCAGGACGTAGTTGACGAACGAGCCGGCGTCCGAGATACCAATGACCGACGCCGCGATGCTGCAGAAAATCAGGGTGTCCACGAACTCGCCCACCACCGACGAGCCCATGAGGCGGGCCCACAGGCTCTTCTCACCCGTGCGGGCTTTCATCTTCACCAGGATCCACGAGTTGATGGTCTGGCCAGCCAGGAAAGCAAGCAATGAGGCAAGCACAATCTGCGGCACCGGACCCAGAGCGCCTTCGATGGCTGCCTGCTTGGCGGTTCCGTAGTCGTCGTTGAAGCCGGGAAGGATGATGATCACCCAGTAGCAGAGGGATGCGAACACGGAGAGTGCGAACGAGGTGATGATGGCCTTGCGCGCAACCTTGAAGCCGTAGACCTCGCTCATGACATCGCCCAGGATGTAGGCCAGTGGGAAGAGGAAGAACCCGCCGTCGGTGATGATCGGGCCAAGCACCACGCCCTTCGAGGCGCCGATATTGGACAGGATCAGCACCACGGCCATCACGGCCAGCATGATGCCGAAGTACGGTGAACCGATCGAGGCGAAGCGGGGCGCAGGCTTGCTCAGCGTGCTGGAGCCGGAGGGCGAGGGCATGGGTCATCCATTTCGTAGTGGTTCGCGCAGGCACCTTCCGTGATGGCGCCCCGCTGTATTAGCACTGTGGGTTGGTGGGGGCATGCGGCCCAGCACCGGTTCCATTGTCCCACTGATCCTCGCCCCCCTCCCTCACACCCCACCCCCTTCAACCAACCCCTCCCTCACACCCCACCTCCACCCCGTTTTGAACACGTTCAAGAAAGTGCAATACTGATTTCTGAACACGTTCAAAACCCATAGGGAGCACCGCATGGCCGCAAAAAGTGAGCAGACCCGTCAACTGGTGGCCGACGTCGCGCTGAAGTTATTCCGCGAGATCGGCTTCGAAAAGACCACCATGCGCGCCATCGCCCAGGAAGCCGGGGTGTCGGTTGGCAACGCCTACTACTACTTCGCTTCCAAGGATGAATTGGTCCAGGAGTTGTACATCCAAGTACAGGATGAGCATGCAGTTGTCGCGGCGCAGGCCCTCGAAAATGTCCAGGACCTCGCGGGTCGCCTGAAGGCCGTGCTCCACACGGGCATCGACGTTATGACGCCGTACCACCAATTCGGTTCCGATTTCATAGCGACGGCGATTCGGCCGACGTCGCCCGTCAACCCGTTCGGCGAGGCGTCCACCGCCGCCCGGGACGCTTCGCTCGCGATCTTCCGTTCCGCCGTCGAGGGTTCCTCCCCCTCGGTCGCGAAGAAGCTGCGCGACGATTTGCCCGAGCTGCTGTGGCTTGCGTACATGGGCGTCGCCCTGTTCTGGGTTTACGACACATCCGAGGGCCAACGCCGCACGCGCAGATTGATTGACGGGGCGGCCCCGTTGGTGGCTCGTGGCTTGTCGCTCGCGAAGATTCCCGGCGTCAGCAAGGTCTTCGACGACGTCCTCGGACTCGTCCGCAGCGTGAAGGAGGACCCCAAATGACCCGGACTGTGGTGATCGCGGGCGCCACCGGCTTCATCGGCAGCCACCTCCAGCGGCGGTTTCCTGAAAAGGGTTGGCAGGTCCGGACCGTTGGGCGGGACGCTTCCGCTGACGCCCACTGGAACGACGACGGCGCCATCGCCAAAGCGCTGGACGGCGCCGAACTGCTGGTGAACCTCGCCGGACGATCCGTGAATTGCCGCTATAACGAGCGCCACCGACGGGAGATTCTGGATTCCCGGGTTGTGACCACCCGGGCTCTGGGCCGGGCGATGGCTGTGTGCGCCGAACCGCCGCGGACCTGGATCAACTCAAGTACAGGCACAATTTACCGGCACGCTGAGGACCGTCCGCAGTCGGAATCTTCGGGTGAGCTGGGCAGCGGGTTCTCCGTAGACGTGGCGCGGGCTTGGGAAGACGAGCTGGCTGCGGCTGTTGTTCCGGAGACCCGGAAAATACCGCTCAGGATTGCCATTGTGCTGGGAACCGGCGGTGGGGTCATGAGTCCTTTCCGGAACCTCGCGCGGCTGGGTTTGGGTGGGCACATGGGGCCCGGGACGCAGAAGTTCAGCTGGATCCATGTGGAGGACCTGTACCGGACGGTGTTGTTTGTCCACGAGCGGCCTGAGCTGACCGGCCCGGTGAACGCAGCATCGCCCTACCCCGTGGACAATCGGGAGCTGATGGCACTGGTTCGGCGGAGCTTTGGTGTTCCATTTGGCGTCCCTACGCCGTCGTGGATGCTCGAAGCCGGGTCTGTTCTCATCCGGACCCAGACCGAGCTGGTGCTGAAGAGCCGCTGGGTGGAGCCCCGGAAACTGCTCGACGCGGGCTTCGCGTTTGAGTACCCATCGTTGGCCGGTGCGCTCAATGAGATTGCCGCAGGGACCCGGTGAAGCCGGAAGAAGCGGGGACGCTGCAGCCTTACGGACCCAACGACCGTGTGGTGCTGGGCCTAAGAGGCCTGGTAGTGGGCGTTCTACTTTCTGATGTCGTGTTTTTTCTGGTGCAGGCATTCATCGGAGTTGTTCGAAGCCCACGACATGCCGAATATCAGCTTTCGTTCCTGCCCATCCTCGTAGTTTTTGGCGCGCTCCCTGTCTGCCTGGTGGCCTTCCCTACGGCGATACTGCTGGGAAGAGTGCTGCGCAACATTCGCAGCCAATGGGTTCACGTAGCTGCCTTTATCCTCGCAGGCGCTCTGGTGGGAAATCTGGTTGGCGCTTCCTTCACGGGGTGGACCTCGCACACTTTGATTCAAATGACACTACCTGCAGCGCTCGCGGCCGGCGTCGGACGGCTCTGCATTTGGAACCTGGTCATCGTGAACGACTTTCCCTCCCCAAGCGACGGTTCTACGGTGACCCATGAACGATGACAGTTGGGTGGATGAGTCCGAGTACGGGCTGGGGGCTCCTGGGTCGGGGAATAGCTGGCGATACGGATCGAAAGACCGGGTAGTGATCGGAGGCGGAAGCCTCGCTGTCGGCGTCGCGGTGGCCCATCTGACCTTCTGCCTGTTGCTTGCAGTCCAGTCACCGGGCGGCTGGGCACTCCTCTTCTTTATATACAGCCTGCTTCCAGTGTGGGTCGTAGGTCTTGCCGCCGGGTCTCTCCTGGGCTTGGTCCTGCGGCGTATCCCCAACCAATGGATTCACGTGGCTGCCTTTTTCTTGGTTCCATTGCTCTTTTGCGCGCCCTTCGGCGGACTGTCGCCGAGCGGCGCGATTCACTTTTCGATGTCCATAGCCCTAGCGGCCGGCATTGGACGGCTCGCCATCTGGAAGATCGTTCGCATCGACAAGCCCTACCGAGCAAGCGTCCCCGCCAATCCCCAAGGGAGTGAGCAAGCGTCCCCAGGTGCCTGCACGCGCCCCGGCCGGACCACACCGCACTACAAAACCTAAGGAAGTGTTAGGAAATCCGCTCCCACGTTGGCTGTGCCGTGCATCACCCATAGTTTGGAATACGTCCTCTTCACCCCCAAGAGGGCCTTTCTTAGTCGACGAAGAGCCATGCGCGAGGACGCCATGAGCACGAGCTTCATGGACAGAACGAACTCATGCAAGACACGGCTGCCACGTGCGCAGCCGCCAGGAAGGTTCATTGATGAGCACCCAACAAGCTGCACCTCTGAGCGAAGCCGCACAGACACGCAAAGCAGTGAGCAACATCCTCAAGGGCTCCGCGGGCAACCTCGTGGAGTGGTTCGACGTATACGTTTACACCGCATTTGCGGCGTATTTCCAGTCCCACTTCTTCAACTCCTCGGACGACCTCCAAGCCGGCCTTGAAGCGATGGCCGTCTTCTCGACGTCGTTCCTTATGCGCCCGATCGGCAGCTGGTTCTTCGGACGCTACGCGGACCGCAAGGGCCGTAAAGCCGCTCTCACACTCAGCGTGACCATGATGTCCGCCGGGTCGTTCGCCATTGCGATCATGCCCACCCAGGATGTCATCGGACTGTGGGCCATGATCCTCCTGGTCTTTATCCGCATGGTCCAGGGCTTCTCAGTGGGCGGCGAGTATGGAACCAGCGCCACGTACATGTCCGAAGCTGCCACGGCCAAGCGCCGGGGGTTCTTCTCCAGCTTCCAGTACGTGACACTGATCGGTGGCCAGATGCTGGCCCTCCTGGTACTCGTGATCCTGCAGAACACCATGAGCAAGGAAGACCTGACCGCATGGGGCTGGCGGATTCCGTTCGCCATCGGTGGTGTTGCTGCCCTGGTGGTGCTTTGGCTTCGTCGCTCGATGGAGGAAACCCTCTCTGCCGACCAACTCCGCGCGGCGCACGTCAAGGTCGCCGGTGAGGCACAGCCCGGAACCATGAAGCTCCTGTTCACCAAGCACTGGAAGCCGCTGCTGATCTGCATCGGAATCACGCTCGGCGGCACCGTTGCGTTCTACACGTACACCAACTTCATCCTCAAGTTCATGAACGATACGTCCGGCATCGCCAAGACCGACACCTCCGTGATCAACTTCTGGGCGCTGTTCATCTTCATGCTGCTCCAGCCTGTTTACGGCATGCTCTCCGACAAGATCGGCCGGAAGCCGCTGCTGATCTGGTTCGGTGTGACCGGGGTTCTGTTCACCTGGCCCCTGCTCTCGGCGCTGGCTGGGACCAAGGATCCGTTCGTGGCGTTCCTGCTGATGTTCGGCGGTTTGCTCATGGTAGGTGGGTACACATCCATCAACGCGCTGGTTAAGGCTGAGCTGTTCCCGGCGTCCATCCGCGCCCTCGGTGTGGGCCTCGGCTACGCGATTGCCAACTCGCTCTTCGGCGGAACGGTTCCGTTGATTGGCGCCGCGCTGCAGAAGTCGGGCCAGGTGGACATGTTCTTCACCTACGTCACCGCCGCAATCTTCGTCTCGCTGCTGGTGTACATCTTCGCCCTGAAGAACAAGAAGTCCACGCACCTGGATGCGGAGCAGGGCCACGCGTTCCTCGCCAAGGGCTCCGCTGAGGAAACCGACGACGGCGGCAAGAAGGATCGCGTCAACGCCTGACTTGAGTGCCTTGTGAGGCCCGCTCTGCGCACTTTGGATACTCCGAAAGGCGCAGAGCGGGCCTCACAACGTTAAGCTCTAGTAGCGGGCCCGAACAGCCAACCCCGCCAGCCAACCCTGCCAGCAACCCCCGCACCCAACCCTGCCAGCCAACCCTGCCAGCAACCCCCGCACCGAACCCCGCCAGCCAACCCTGCCAGCAAACCCAGTACCGAACCTCCGAAGGACCACACAGTGCACGTGCTCATCGTCGAGGATGACGACGCCATGGCCTCAGCCTTGAGCGCCGCCGTCGCCTCCGCCGGGCACAAGCACACCCGGGTCTCCAGGGGCGAGGACGCGCTGCTGGCCCACCGGCAGCACGAGGTCATCCTGCTCGATCTGGGTTTGCCGGACCTTGATGGCCTTGATGTCCTCCGGAAGCTCCGCCAGGTCACGCAGATCCCCATCCTGATCCTGACGGCCCGCGATGACGAACGCAGCGTGGTCCTCGGCCTCCGCTCCGGTGCGGACGACTACCTGGTGAAGCCCGTGAAACTCGTGGAGCTGCTGGCCCGAATCGAGGCAGTGACCAGGCGGACCAACCGCTCCGGACCGGAAGCTCCCCACACGATCGTTCTTGGTGAACTGGAAGTTGACCTCGATCGCCGCGTGGCAACAATCAACAACAAAGAACTGGCCCTCACAGCAACCGAATTCGACCTCCTGGGCCTCCTTGTCAGGAACGCCGGCTCGGTGGTCACCCGGGAACAGATCCTGGATGCCCTCTGGGGCGACGCGTTCCTGGCGCATTCGCGGTCCTTGGACGTCCACCTGACCGGCCTCCGGTCCAAACTGCAGATGCCTGGCTTCATCATCAATGTCCGTGGCGTCGGCTACCGCGTAGAGCAGCCGTGAAACTCCGGGTCCTGGGCATCCTTAGCCTGCTGGTGGTGGTGATTGTGGTGACGGTGTCCAGCGTGATTCTGACATCGGCCAGCCGCGAGCTCACGCAGGAGCTGCAAATCAACCGGGTCGCTGCCCTGAATCGGTTCGCGCAGTTGGCCAGTGATGCCCTGGAGGACAACAACACCACCCAACTGCAGCGCGAGATGGACCGCTACGCCGAGCTTTATGGCGAGGGAACCCTGATCCACATGCAAGGGCAGACCATCCATTCCGGCGACCTTCGCGACGATCAACCGGAGGTCATGGACGCGCTCGGCAGCGCAAGCCTGAACCTGAGCGACACCACACTGAGTCCCATCCGCGCCTTCGGGACGGGCAATGAGATCATCTCAAGGTCCTTCGGCACGGCCAGCCAGGTTCTCGGTGAGGTTGTCATGGAGGTAAACCTCGACGCCGCACGCCAGAAGCTACGCGAGCGGTGGCTCGTCGTCGTCGTTGCCGCCGTGGCGCTGGGCGCGCTGCTCCTGCTGGCCGCCGCCCGCATTACGGGCTGGGTGCTGCGCCCCGTCCAGCGGCTCAGCAAAGCCGTCCACGAGCTTGAAGCCACGGGCACAACCACCCAACTCCCCGAGGCCGGCCCGCCCGAACTGCGCGAACTCAGCCGCTCGTTCACCACCATGGCACACACCGTAAGCGACAGCATGGAATCGCAACGGCGGCTCATCGCTGACACCTCACACCAGCTCCGTAATCCGGTGGGGGCGCTCCGCTTGCGGATCGATCTTCTGCAGCTTGCCTTGCGGTCGGAGCCCGAAAAAGCGGCCGCTGCGGGTGTCGTTGCGGAACTTGAACGCGTGGAGGGAATGCTCGACGGCGTGCTGAAGCTGGCCACCGCTGAACATCGTGCCTCTGCTGGGGCTGCCCGCGCAGATCAGGACGCAGGACACCAGCGCCTGACGGTCATCGACCCCTTTCCGGTCCTGCAAGGAGAGGCAGAACGAGCCACACCCTCTGCCCTTCAGGCGGGCGCCGGCATCACGCTTCTTGAACCCGCCCGGCCGATCACTATCGCCTGCAACCCCGAGGAACTCGCACACATGGTGGGTGAACTCCTGGCCAACGCCATCAAGTACGCCCCGGGCGCCAACATCACAGTGGCCACCGAACCCACCCCGGGCGGCACCGCCGTCGTGGTTTCCGACGACGGTCCCGGCCTCCCGGCCGATCAGCGCGCCGCGTCCACCACCCGGTTCTGGCGGGCGCCCCAGCACAGCAAGATCCCGGGCAATGGCTTGGGCATGACCATTGTGGAGCGGTTGGCCGAGGCGAACGGAGCAAGGTTGGTGCTGGCACCCCGCGTGCCGCACGGGCTGACGGTGCGCCTGGAATTCGTGCAGCCACAGGGCGGTTCCGATGCCTGAGCTCCGCACGATGACTCGCCGAAATGCGCTGAGGGCGGCCGTGACGTTCGGCCTGCTGGCCTCAACTGTCGGCTGCTCCGCGGAGGAACGGCCGCAGGAACTCACGGTGGCTGGTGGCGAATCGGGCGGTTTCTACCTTGAGTTCGCCACCCTGCTGGCGGACTTGCTGCAACGTGAGCGGATCGCTGACAAGGCGCGGGCTTTGACCACTGGCGGCAGTCTCGAGAACATTCAGCGGGTGTTGGCAGGCGAGGCGACCTTCGCCGTCGCCCTCGCCGATGCCGCAGCCCAACCCGCCGCCAACAGCCATAGCGAAGGACGCCTGATGGCTTTGGGAAAGGTCTACCAGAACTACGTCCACTGCATCGTGCGGGAGGACAGTACGATCCGGTCCTTCGCGGACCTTGCCGGCAAGACCGCGGCGGTGGGCGAAGTAGGCTCCGGAACCACCCTCACGGCCGGGAGGATCATCGCCGCGGCGGGGCTGGCACCGCAGTCCGCACCGCCCGGTCGAGCTCTGAAGCAGGTCAATCTGGGACTGAACCAGGCCATTGACGCGCTTGCCAATGGTTCCGTTGATGTCATGATCCAGTCCGGAGGGGTCCCGACGGCGCCCATTGCCTCGGCCGCCCAACGCTTTGGCATGCGGCTTCTTGATCTGTCCGCACTGATTCCGGCAACGCGCGCACAGTCGGGGTTCTTCTACGACCGGGTGTTGATCCCTGCCAACAGTTACGGAAACGCGCCCGCAGTGTGGACAGTCGGGGTGGCCAACCTGCTCCTGTGCCGAAGTGATCTGGCGGACCACGTTGTCCGGCAGACCGTGGAACTGCTGGTGGGAAAGGCCCAGGATCTGGTACCCAAGTCCAGTGCGGGGGTCCAGTTCCTCAGCCCCGAAACGCTGATCAACACCGCCGGCGTGCCGCTCCATCCGGCCGCCGAGGCGAGCTACCGGACGTTGCACGGCTAACCCCGTTTAGGAGCCAAACCGGAGCAACTGCCAAAATGGACACATGACTTCAGCCGTTGCCCCTGCCATTGCTCTGACCATCGCCGGCTCCGAAGCGACCGGTGGCGCCGGCGCGCAAGCGGACCTCAAGACCTTCCAGGAACTCGGAGTGTTCGGTATCGCGAACCTCACGTGCATCGTTTCCTTCAATCCGCAGGACAACTGGAACCACCGTTTCGTCCCGGTGGACCAGCAGGTCATCGCGGACCAATTGGAGGCGACGACGGCGGCATACGGTGCCGCTTCCGGCGCGCCGTCGGTTCTGGACACCGTGAAGATCGGCATGCTCGGAAGCCCGGCAACCATCAGTACGGTGGAGAAGGCTCTGACGGACGGCTCTTTCAAGCACGTGGTGCTGGATCCGGTGTTGATCTGCAAGGGCCAGGAGCCGGGTCACGCACTGGATACCGACCAGGCGTTGAAGGCGCAGATCCTGCCTCTGGCTACTTTTGTCACTCCGAACCACTTCGAAGCCGAGTCGCTGTCCGGGCTCACCATCACGGACGAAGAATCTCTGAAAGCCGCGGCCATCCGCATCCACGAAATCAGCGGCGCTGCGGTCCTCGCCAAAGGTGGGGTGCGGCTGGAAGGCCCTGACGCCGTCGACGTCTATTACGACGGCGAGACGCTGGAAGTCCTGCGCGCAGCGAAAGTGGGCGAGGTGGCCGTGTCCGGCGCCGGTTGCTCGCTTGCCGCTGCTGTGACCGCAGAGTTGGCCAAGGGCGCAACCCCGCTGGAAGCTGCCCGGACTGCGAAGGCATTCGTGACGGCCGGTATCAAGAACCGCGTGGCCTCGGGGGCGCCTTTTGATGCGCTGTGGCAGGGCGGGGCGTTGAGCTAACCCCTCTGGCATACGAAAAAGCCGCCCCGGAAAACTCTTCCGGGGCGGCTCTTCTTTGGGTTCAGAACCTGTCCTTTGATTGAGGACTAGCGTGAGACCTTGCCCATGAGCGAGGCAATGGGTCGCAGGAACAGAGGCCTGGCAAGGAACCAAGCGGCCGCCGTGAACACGATGGACGCTGCGAAGATGCCGAATCCCCACCAGCTGTAATCGTTGTTCGAGGCGTACATGTGGTTGAGATTGTTCAGCGCACCAGTGGCCAGCACCAGGGTTACGTGGACGATCACGAAAGCTACGAAGTAGATCATCACCGGGAAGTGGATCTTGCGGGCCAGTTCGATCGGGTAGAACTTATTGATCGCAGCCTTCTTGGGCCATGCTCCGGACATCCGGATACCTGTAATGATGGCCAGCGGTGCGGCGATAAAGACGGTGATGAAGTACGTCAGCAGCTGGAGGCTGTTGTAGTTGTTCCAGCCGTTTTCAACAGGCCAGTTCAGCGAGGCGTACTGCAGGCCGGCTGAGACAGCGTTCGGGAAGACATCCCAATTGGTGGGGACGATCCTCAACCATTGGCCCGTGGCGAAGAGCAGAACGATGAAGATAATGCCGTTCAAAACCCAAAGAGCATCAAGTGTCAGATGGAACCAGAGGTCCAGGCTGATCTTGCTGGGTGCGTTTTTCGTTTTGATGAGGCCTTTGTTGTTCCTGGTCCAGTACGCCGGCGGACGGGTGGTGGTGCGCACCTGCCAGCCCGAACGGATGATCAGCACGATGAAGAACATGTTGAGGAAGTGTTGCCAGCCGAGCCAGGCCGGGAACCCCGTAGGTGTGCCTTCAGGGATTGCGGAATGGCCGGGATAGTCCGTCAGGAACTGCTGCACCGGCTGAAGGGTCCGGAGCCACTGCGCGAGGAGGACCAGAATCAGGGCCACCACCAAAGCTCCTGCGGTGACGACGACGGGCTTGAACCACCTGTTCGACGTGATCCCGGACGACTTGCTTGAAACGGACATCAGGCCGCGTTCCTCTCTGGCTTGGTTGGCTGCGACCAGTTGGCGCTATACAGCGATTCAACCAGTTGCAGCCCGACGGTGAAAACGGCACCCGGGTTTTGGGGCGTCCGACGTCAAAAATCGCAGCATTTGGATACACGCCGCAACATGTATTTCTAGAACAGACTTCCAGAATTATTTCCTGTGTTTCATGGGTCAGTCAAGGTGTGCTGTTGGCTATGTGGATTCTTTGGGAGGTAGGATTCCAAAAAATAGCCGTTCGACACTCCGGTCCTTGTTCTGCCTGCGAGAGGAGGCCAAACGTGGTCCGCAAGACATCCGAAGCAGCCAGCACCGCGGGCTCTTGGCAATGGACCCGCACCGCCGCCACCCAACGCAACTTGCTGGACGCGGCCGCTGGTGTGTTCGTGGAGCACGGATTCACCGACGCGAGCATCTCGGACATCGTTTCCCGCGCAGGGTCGAGCGTCGGCAGCCTTTACCACCACTTCGGCGGCAAGACGGAGCTCTTCCTGGCCCTGTGGAACGACTACCAGAATGAACACGAACGTCTGGTGGCTGCCGCAGTGGCCAAGGCCCGCAAAGCCGGCGAAGACGATCCCTTGACGCTGTTCAACGTCGGCAGCCGAAGCTACTTCGACTACACCTGGAAACACCGGGAGCTGGAGCGGGTGTTCATTGAAGGCGACACTCCCCCGGGCTTCGAGGTGTTGCGGCGCGAGCGCGGACGCGAATGGGTCCGGCAGAACTCGGTCCTGCTCGGCGCCAACGACGACACCCTCGGGCGACTGACGGTGGCGGTGATTACCGACATCGTGACTGTTTCGGGCCAGGAAGTGGCGCTGAGTGCCACCAAGCGTGAGGCGGACGAGGCTGTTGAAGCTGCCGCCGTACTGGTGGGCCGGTTGGTCCGCTGAGCTTCACTCTTGAAAGCTCAGCGGGACCTGGTGATCGCATCCATGGGTGGATTCCATCGAGCCGCCCACGGAGCCATTGGACAGAGCTCTATTTCCGGCAGGCGCTCGATCCGGATATCAGTGGGAGAAGTCCGCTGAGATTTCAGCGAGGGTTCGCCCCTTCGTTTCAGGTGCCAGCCATTGCGAGAGGATTGCGCCGAGCAGCGCGACGGCGGCGGCTACCACCATGCTTGGGCCCATGCCGATGTTGCTGATTGCCCACGGCAGGGCAAAGGTACCGAGTGCGGCTCCGATGCGGCTGAAGGCCGCGGAGAAGCCCATGCCGATGCCACGCAGGTGGCCGGGGAATACCTCGGCCGGATAGACCTGGGTCATCGTGGTGTAGCCGGCGTTGAAGAAGGAGAAGGCGAGGAACAGTACCAGCACGAGGATCGCTGGTGCATCCGCCCAGACTCCGATGACCAGCAGGATGCCTGCGCAGAGCCATTGTCCGGGCACGGTGAGGATCCGGCGGCCGAGCTTGTCAATCAGAAGTACGGTGGTGACCACACCTGCGGCCGCCAGTGCGGACAGGCCGACTCCACCGGCCCATCCCCCGCCGAAGCCGAACTGGGTGAGTACGTCGTCGGCGAAGGTCGCGATCGCGAAGTACGGGGTGACCGCGCAGAACCAAAAACCTGCAGTGAAGAGGGTGGTGCGCCAATACTGTTGCGAGAACAGCATTCCGATGGAGGCGCCCTTGATTTTGGTTTTGTTTTTTGCGGCCTGCGCCTCCTGGACCATCCTCAGGTTGATCTCTTCGGTGATGCTGTCGTGCATCTGGGGCGATTCGACGTATTTGCGTGCAATCGCGAGCGCTTCTTCACGCCGCCCCTTGGTAATGAGCCAGCTCGGCGATTCGGGGAGGCCCAATCGGGCGATGAACAGGACAAAGGCGAGTATCGTACTGGTGCCGATGACCAAGCGCCAGGGGGTGCCGGCGTCGTGCAGCAGCGTGCCGATGATGAAGGCCATCATGAAGCCGACGTACCAGGCGATGAGAGTCAGCCCGAGCAATCGGCCGCGGAGCTTTGGCGGGGAGAACTCTGAGAGCAATGGCCCTCCGATTGAGTACTCGCCGCCGATCGCGACGCCCATGAGGAAGCGGATGGCGGCCAGTTGGATCACGGCCCCGTCGCCCGCGGTTACGAAGAACTGTGCCCCTGAGGCGACCAGGAACAGGCCCATGTCCACGAGGAACATGGGCTTGCGTCCGAACTTGTCAGTAGCCCAGCCAGCCAGCGGGGAGCCGACGAAGATGCCAACCAGGGGGCCCGCAGCGATCATGCCCAGCGATAGTGCGTCGAGCTGAAGCTCTGATCTCATGGGTCCTGTGACGGGCCCGATGATTCCAAGGATGTAGCCATCGAGGAACATCCCACCGATGAACACAGCAACAAGCCGCACCATGAAGCGGCGTTTGAACTTGGAGCTGGTGTCTTTTGGTGTGGAGGTGTCGACGGAGTCCGTCGTCCTGGTCGGATGGATCATTGAGATGTGTTCCCTTCTGGCTTCAGCGCAAACCGCTGACGGCACCAGAGCGCCGATTCGTATACAGACGGACAGCCGCAACCCCAGGCGACCGGTGGACGCTGCCGACTGGCGCGATGCCACTCGATATGGCAGCGCGGGACCCTCGGGATGATTCCGGCGTCGTCATGAGTCATTTGCTGTTCGAGAGGTAGACGGCAGGGCCTGGGTTTACGGCACCCTCGCGCCGACCCATCGAGATCAAAGCCTCGAATGGTGGTGGAGAAAATGTGACATATGACTCATATATCAGAACTCTAAGGGTGCGATGGGCTCCGGTCAAGAGGTTGAAGGCGAATGGTTGCGTCCGCGCACCCGGGCAGGTTCCGACGCGAGCGAGCATCCCGCCCGTAGCGTCAGCGCTCGGAGTGAGCCGCCAGGAAGGAATACACCTCGGTCTCGTCGACGCCGGGGAAGGCACCCGGGGGCATGGCCGCGAGCAGGTGCGAGTGGGCCCGGGCGGAGGGCCACGCGTTGCCTGCCCACTCGTTGGCCAGGGAGGCCGGCGGCCGCTTGCAGCAGTTCGGGTCCGGGCAGTTGGACGTGGCACGGGCGGTGGTCTCACGGCCACGGAACCACTTCACATGCTGGTATGGCACGCCAATACTCAGCGAGAACTCTCCGTTTGCCGAGCGTTCCGTCCGGGCCGTGCACCAGTACGTACCCGAAGGAGTGTCCGTGTATTGGCTGTAGGCGCTGAACTTATCCGGCACGTCGAACACCGCACGCGAGGTCCACGCCTTACACGATGGCTGCCCCTCGATGGCCCCCGTGTGGTCCTGGGGGAACGCCACGCCGTCGTTCTCGTAGGCCTTGTAGATGATGCCCGACTGGTGTGTCTTCTGGAAGTGTGTGGTGATGCCCAGATGCTTGGTTGCCAGGTTGGTGAAGCGGTGCGCGGCGGTCTCGTAGGACACGGCGAAGGCGTCGCGGATGTCCTCCACCGCGATTTCCTTGGCCGCCTTGGCCTTCTGGAGGAATTCGACCGTGGCCTGCTCCGGCAGCAGCAAAGCCGCGGCGAAGTAGTTGGTGGCCACCCGCTGCGCCAGGAAATCCCCGTAGTTCCGCGGAGTTTCATGCCCCAGGACGTAGTGGCCCAATGCCTGCAGCAGGACCGAGCGGGGGTCGTGATCCTGCCGCTGGTTCTGCGTCAGGTAAATTCTGCGGTTCTTCAAGTCGGTCACCGAGCGCGTGGAGTGCGGCAGATCGCCCACGTGATGGAGCGAAAACCCGAGGTTCTCGGCGATGTCCGCAATGACGTGCTGGCTGAGCGGACCCGTGGTGTAGCCAACCCCTTTGAGGACCTTCTGCGCTTCGGCCTCATACTCGGGGAAATAGTTACCGCGCTCGCGCATCATGGCACGCAACTCGCCGTTCGCGCGGCGGGCTTCTTCCGGCGTCGCGACCTGCTCATTAAGTTTGCGTTCGAGCTCCTGAAGCAACCCCACCTGCGACTCCAGCACATCCAGCGGAAGCCTTGAGCTAATGCGGATTTTGGGCAGGTTCAGCGACTCGTAGAGCGGCCCGCGCTGGTACCGTTCCAGTTCGATTTCCAGGGCCGCGCGACGGCTTGGCGGCTCGGCTCCAAGCAGCTGATCGATGCTCACGTTGAGCGACGCAGCGAGCTGCTGCAGCAACCCCAGCTTGGGTTCGCGCTTGCCGTTTTCGATCAGGCTCAGCTGGCTCGGCGCGGTCCCGACGGCGGCACTCAAGTCGTCCAGCGTCAGTCCCGCCTGCTTGCGCAGATGGCGCACGCGGCGGCCAAGGCTGATGACGTCCAGTTCAGGGGACGCAGGGGACAACGACGGCGACGCGACTTCACGATTCCAGCTCACAGGCGACATTTCTTGAGAATACGCGAAGAAGTGCATTTCTTTCCATAGTTTTCCTCTAGTAAGTCCATTGGAAGTGCAGAAAAGTAAGTCTTACGAAAAAGAAATACAGATCCCGGGTAAGCCGGCCGATGCAGCAAAGGCGCAGCGGAGGCCGGCCCGGGGAGCCCCGCTTGGATATTAGGAGACATGCAATGACCGCATCGTTTGAACCAGCAGAATCCGCACAGACTGCAGAGCAGCAGGCAGCAGCGCTGGAACTTGAATGGTCCGCCAACCCGCGGTGGGAAGGCGTCACCCGTGATTACTCGGCTACCGACGTCGTCCGCCTCCGTGGTCGCGTCTCCGAAGAGCACACCCTGGCCCGCCGCGGTTCGGAGAAGCTGTGGAAGCAGCTCACCGAGGAAGCTCCCACCGGCGGCTACACCAATGCTCTGGGCGCCCTGACCGGCAACCAGGCCGTTCAGCAGGTCAAGGCCGGCCTCCGCGCCATCTACCTTTCCGGTTGGCAGGTGGCCGCTGATGCCAACCTTTCGGGCCAGACCTACCCGGACCAGTCCCTGTACCCGGCCAACTCGGTACCCCAGGTTGTCCGCCGCATCAACAACGCCCTGCTCCGCGCAGACCAGATCGAGTATGCCGAGGGCGTCAAATCCGTTGAAGACTGGCTGGTCCCGATCGTCGCCGACGCCGAAGCCGGCTTCGGTGGCCCGCTGAACGCCTACGAACTCATGAAATCCATGATCACCGCCGGCGCCTCCGGTGTTCACTGGGAAGACCAGCTCGCATCGGAAAAGAAGTGCGGCCACCTGGGCGGCAAGGTCCTGATCCCCACCCAGCAGCACATCCGGACCCTGAACGCAGCCCGCCTGGCAGCCGACGTCGCCGGCACCCCGACGGTGGTCATCGCCCGTACCGACGCCGAAGCAGCAACCCTGATCACCTCCGACGTTGACGAGCGGGACCAGGAATTCATCCTCCGCGAAGGGGGACAGCCGGTTCGTACCGCTGAGGGCTTCTACAAGGTCCGTAACGGCATCGAACCCTGCATCGCCCGTGCCAAGGCCTACGCACCGTACTCCGACCTCATCTGGATGGAGACCGGCACCCCGGACCTGGAACTGGCCCGCAAGTTCGCCGAATCGGTCAAAGCCGAGTTCCCGGACCAGATGCTCTCCTACAACTGCTCCCCGTCCTTCAACTGGCGCAAGCACCTGGATGACACCACCATCGCCAAGTTCCAGCGCGAACTCGGTGCCATGGGCTTCACCTTCCAGTTCATCACCCTGGCCGGCTTCCACGCCCTGAACTACTCGATGTTCGACCTCGCCCACGGCTACGCCCGTGAAGGCATGAGCGCCTACGTCGAGCTCCAGGAAAAGGAATTCGCCTCCGAGTCCCGCGGCTACACCGCCACCAAGCACCAGCGCGAAGTTGGCACCGGCTACTTCGACGACATCGCAACCGCGCTCAACCCGAACGCATCCACCCTCGCACTGGTCGGATCGACCGAAGAGGGCCAGTTCCACTAATCAACATCCGACGGCGGTTGTCGCCTCCGGCCTGCGGACCGGTACCGCTCTGCCTGCTATTCCCCGCGTCCCGGTTTCGACCTCGCTGAGCGAGGCCGGACCGGGACGCAGGGCCCCTTTTGCGCAGGCTGCCGCGGCACCGCACCTCCGGCCTCGTGGGCACCTCACGTAAGTGCCGCCGTCGAACATATTCTTAGGAGTCTTGAAATGAACAGCTTCACTGACAACTTCACTATCAATGGCATCACCATCACCGCGCAGCCCATTTGCCGTCAGAACGAGGTCCTCACGCCGGACGCGTTGGAGTTCGTCGGCAAGCTGCACCGCGCTGTCGCTGACCGTCGTCAGGAGCTGATGCAGGCAAGGCATGCGCGGCGCAACGCGATCTCCGGTGGCCAGGATCCGCGTTTCCTGCCCCAGACCGAAGCGATCCGGAACGACCCGTCGTGGCGCGTGGCTCCCCCGGCTCCGGGGTTGGAGGACCGCCGTGTGGAGATCACCGGTCCGGTGGACAAGAAGATGACCATCAACGCCCTGAACTCCGGGGCGAAGGTGTGGCTGGCTGACATGGAAGACTCGTCCACACCGACGTGGCGCAACGTCATCCAGGGACAGCTGAACCTGACAGACGCACTGGAGCGCCGGATCGATTTCACGTCTCCTGAGGGCAAGGAATACAAGCTCAAGGCTGCCGAGGACCTGCCCACCATTGTGGTCCGTCCCCGTGGTTGGCACCTGCCGGAGAAGCACATGCTGATCGACGGCAAGCCGATCGCCGGCGGCATTGTGGACTTCGGGCTCTTCTTCTTCCACAATGCCCGCCGCCTACTGGCCCAGGGCAAGGGCCCGTACTTCTACCTGCCGAAGATTGAGAACCACCTCGAGGCACGGCTGTGGAATGACATCTTCGTCCTGGCCCAGGATCTGCTCGGCATCCCGCAGGGCACCATCCGCGCCACGGTGTTGATCGAGACCATCACGGCAGCGTTCGAGATGGAAGAGATCCTCTACGAACTGCGGGACCACGCGAGCGGTTTGAACGCCGGGCGCTGGGACTACATCTTCTCCCTGATCAAGAACTTCCGGACCCGCGGACCGCGCTTCGTACTCCCGGACCGCGGCCAGGTGACAATGACCCAGCCGTTCATGCGGGCCTACACCGAGCAACTGGTCCGGGCCTGCCACCGCCGTGGCGCCATGGCGATCGGTGGCATGGCTGCCGCTGTTCCCAACCGCAAGGACGAAGCAGCGAACCAGGCTTCGTTCGAGAAGGTCCGCGCCGACAAGACCCGCGAAGCCAACGACGGCTTTGACGGCTCCTGGGTGGCCCACCCGGACCTGGTGCCGGTATGCCGCGAAGTGTTCGACTCAGTTCTCGGAGACCGGCCCAACCAGCTGGACCGCTCCCGCGAGGATGTCACCCCGGATGATCGTGCCCTGATCGACATCGCCAGCACCGAGGGCACCATCACCGAGGGCGGCGTCCGCCTGAACATCGAGGTTGGCATCCGCTACATCGAGTCCTGGCTGCGGGGCAACGGGGCTGTGGCCATCCACAACCTCATGGAAGACGCCGCAACTGCGGAGATCTCCCGGTCCCAGTTGTGGCAGTGGATCCACTCGCACGCCATCACTGACCAGGGCGACATCATCACCCGTGAGTGGGTGGAGGACATGCTGGATGAGGAATTCGCCCGCCTGGAACGCTTCGACGGGGATCGCTTCGCTGACGCCCGTGCCATTTTCGAAGAAGTCACCCTGGCCGAGGAATTCCCCACCTTCCTCACCATCCCCGCCTACGCCCGTTTCCTCACCGAGGCCCGTGAAGAGGCCACGGAGGAGGAACTCGTCGCCGCCTAGCTGTCTGGTAGACGAAACAACTGAGCCCCGACGCTGGGCTGCCTGCACTCTTCGCAACAAGTGACCCCGATGGTCGGGGAGGCAGCCCAGCAGCGGAACATCCACCCAAGTAGGTCGCAGATCAGGTCGTTCCCAGCGCTGGGAGCGACCTTATCTGCGACCCACTTGGGAGAGTACGACGGCGGCATTCACACGCGCGGCCAGCTCACCGCCCGCGCGGCGCACCTAGCGCTGCCGGGCCACCCACCGCACGGACAACGTGGTGCACACACAGAACGCGAGCACCGAGCCGAGGATTACGAACAGCGGAACCGTCCAGCCGTCGGAGACACTGTGCACGTAGCCAACAACCGTCGGAGCCAGCGCAGCGAAGCAGTAACCGACACCCTGCACCACCGCGGACATCTTCCCAGCGGCGGCCTGCGAACGGGCGAACTGGATGATCGCAATGAAGATCACCGTGATCCCGCCGCCCTGGGCAACGCCACCCATCGAGGACCATAGCCACCACCACGAAGGCGCCAGCAACAAGCCAACGGGAACCGTCAACCACAACGCGCTCAAGGTGACGGCCACCGTCGTCGTGCTGGTGAAACGGGCCAGGAGCGGCACACCCAGGCCGCCCACAATCGCGAAAATCTGAAACAGCGATGAACCTGCCCCGGCTTCGGCCGTCCCCATGGCGAGTTCGTCGGACAGGAAGCTCGGGAGCCACGCGGTGACACCGTAGTAGGAGAACGCCTGGCCGGCGAAGCCGAGCGTCAGGCCAACGGTCAGCCAGCCCACTCCCGAAACACGCCCCGCCCCTGACGGCGCGGGGGCCACAACAGCAGCCGGCACAAAAGCCTGCCTCGCTCCCACAGTGGGTACCCAGAACAGGATCGCGGCCAAAGCCAGCAGAGCACTGGCGGCCAGTGAAAGCCGCCAACCCACCAGCTCGGCCAAAGGGGCCGTGGCCACAGAGGTGAGGAACGAGCCGATGTTCAGGGCCGCGGTGTACACGCCCATTGCTGTGGCTTGCCGTCTGGGCGCAAAGTCGCGGCGGATGATCAGTGGCACGGCGATGTTGCCGATGGTGATCGCCACGCCAATGACCACCGTGCCTGCCATCACCAGCGCACCGCCCCCGCTGGAGCGGATCACCACGCCGGCAAGCACGCCGAGCAAGGTGAGCATGACCGCGAATTCGGCGCCAAGACGGCGTCCGGCCAAGGAAGCCAACGGCGAGGCCAGGGAGAAGCAGAGCACCGGGATGCCTGTCAGCAGTCCGAGTTCCACCGGGGAGAAACCAAGATCCTGCCGGAGAAGGTCCACAACGGGCGCCACGGCGACGAAGGGTCCGCGCATGTTCAGGGCAATCAGCCCAATGCACGCGAGGATCAGCCAACCCCGGGGAACTTTCGCGAGGAACTGGCTCATGGTGTGGACCGGAAAATGACAGGAAGCGTTTTCATCAGTTTCATTGCTATCACGCCCCCGGCCGCCCCACGGCATCCATGAAGGCTTAGCCTGTCGCTTGGAGTGTGGCCTCAATCACCGCGGGTGAAAGAACGTACTGGGTCACCATCTGGCTGGCGCCGAGGATGGCCGAGCGATCTCCGGCCATGGAAATGCCGATCCGAAGATGCGTGGTGGCCAACGGCAGCGACCGCCGGTAGACCACCTCGCGGATGCCGGCCACCAAGTGTTCGCCGGCCTCTCCCACGCTGCCGCCAATAATGATCATGGAGGGGTTGAGCAGGTTGACCACGGTTGCCAGAACATCTCCAACGTCCCGTCCTGCCTGCCGCAACGCTTGGATCGCTTGGAGGTTTCCCTCTCCCACGAGCCGCAGGACATCTGCACCGTTACTGGCTTCCAGCCCTTGCGTTTGCAGTTGGCGCGCGACGGCGGGCCCCGAGGCGAGCGCTTCCAGGCACCCGTAGTTGCCGCAGCGGCAGAGGACGTCATCGCCACGCGGCACCCGGACGTGGCCAAGATCGCCAGCGGTGCCGTTGGCGCCCCGCTGCAGCTCACCGCTGCTGATGATGCCGGCACCGATGCCGGTGGCCACCTTGATGAACAGGAAGTTGTCGTGATCGGGCCAGTACGCGGTCCGCTCACCCAGGGCCATGATGTTGACGTCGTTGTCCACCAGAACGGGGACAGGCAGTGAGCGCTGGACGTAAGTGACGACGTCGAATCCGTCCCAGCCCGGCATGATCGGCGGCTTCACGGGCCGTCCTGTGTCGTGTTCCACCGGCCCGGGCAGGCCAATACCAATCCCGGCGAGGTCGCCCGGCTCCCGTCCGGCTTCGGCAAGCAGCTCCCGCCCCGCTGAAACAACACGGCCCAGGACCACTTCTGGACCGTCGGCCACTTCCTGTCCCAGCCGGCGCTCCGCCAGGATGCTGCCCCCGAGGTCGGTGACGGCAACAATCAGGTGGGTCGCTCCGACGTCGACCGCCAGCACGACGCGCGCGGCGGGGTTGAAGGCAAAGCGCGACGGCGGCCTGCCGCCGCTGGAGCTTGCCTCGCCGGCTGGCCCGACCAGACCGGAGTTGATGAGGGCGTCGATGCGGGAAGCGACGGTGGAGCGGGCAAGTCCGGTGGTGAGGGCAAGTTCGGCGCGTGTCCGGGCTTGGCCATCGCGGAGGAGTTGGAAAAGATCGCCAGCGCGCGACAAGTTGCCGGCCTCCAAGACCAAGGTGTTTCCGGCGTCGTTTCCGGGTGCTGGTGTCATGCATTTAGTGAAGCACGATTGCTTATGCATGTCATGCAATGAAAGTTTGTCGGCCATTTTTCAACTTTTGCTTGACGATCGACAAAAGTCCCCCTAGGTTGTGATGAGCAGCACATCAAGACGCTCGATGTTGGGAATCCACAGCATTGGTCCCTCCCGTTCCGCTCATGCGCCAGTCCGCTTACGAAGAGGTAACTGAACTTGTCCAGCCATACAGACGCCACCCGAATCCTGGGCGTTGGCATCCTCGGCGCCGGCCCGGTCACGCAGGCCATCCACTTGCCATCCCTGGCGCGTTTGGGCCACATCCTGGCTGTCCGCCACATCATGGACGTCGACCCCACCGTGGCTGAGTCCGTTGCCGCCCGTGTCGGTGCCAACCACAGCACCAGCATCGACGCTCTCCTTGGCGACCCGGATGTGGACATCGTGGCCATCTGCAGCCCTCACCAGTTCCACGCCGAGCAGGTCATCGCTGCGTGCCGCGCCGGGAAGAAGGCTGTCCTTTGCGAGAAGCCCTTCGCCATGAACGCCGACGAAGCCGCCCGCATTTCCGCCGTCAGCCAGGAAACAGCGGTGCCGATCATCGTCGGAGCCATGCACACCTTCGACCCCGGCTGGATTGCGGCAAGCGAGAACTGGGGAGAACTTCCGGAGCATGCCCACACGATCCGCTCCTCCATTGTCCTCCCGCCCAACGCACGGTTTGAGGACTTTGCCACCGAGATCATCACCCGTCCCGCCGGAGCCGCACCAGACTACTCGGACCCCGAGGTCATCAAAGGAGCACTCCGCGGCGGGGTCATGGGGCTCGCCATCCACGACCTCCCCCTGATTCGCAGATTCACGCCGGATTTCAAGGACGTCGAAGTGCTTGAAGCGAGCCATGTTCGCCCGTTCGGTTACGTCATCTCCCTCCGAACCCCAACGCGCAGCATTGAGCTCCGCGCAGCCATGAACAACACGTGGAAGCCCGAATGGAGCTTCGAAGCCGTGTCCGACCACGCAGCCCTCCGCATCGACTTCACACCGTCGTACGTCCAGGCCGGTTCCGCCGTTGCCACTCTGACCCAAGGCACACGCACCACGGTGCACGGCCCCTTTGAACACAACGGTTACGAAGGCGAATGGCGCGAACTCGCCGCCCTGGCAACAGGGAAGAAACAGCCCCCATCGGCGCAATCCCTGATCGACGATCTCACTTTTGCTCTGGACATCGCCGAGGCCACGGTGACCCACGTTGATACCCGGAACGCTGTTGTCGAAGGAGCGCGCGCATGAGTCAGTACACTGTCCGTGCGACGCCCGAAGCCCGGGAAGCCGGCGCCATCACCCTTTCCGTTGCTTCGCTTCCTGAATCATTCGGTCCCGCCGGAGACTACGACAACGCCCACGTCCATGCCATTGCGGGCCACGCAGGTTGGACTACGGAAGCTGCCCGAGCCATCTCAGCGGGAGCCCGCGGTGTGGTTGTGGTAAATCCCGCACCGGAAGACACCGATGACCTGGACGATGCCGCGCAACAAAACGGCACCGTGGTGGTCCTCGACCAGCGTTGGGCGTCCAACCCCGCCGCGACGGCAGCAGAAGTGGCAGTGCGGTCCATGGCCGGTCGCGCCGCGGTCCTCGACGTCGTCGCCACCGCTCCGTTGGCAACGGACATCGGAGCGTTGATCGCTGACCTACTTGCCGCCGTCGTCCGTCTCGCCGGACCGCTGGGAAACCTGAAACTCCTGGACCGCAGACAAAACGGCTACACCGCGACGGCAGTACTCGCCAACGGCGCGCCGGTGGCACTGCAGGGAATCATCTCCGACGCCCGGCCCGCAAGCGTCAACATCACCATGCTGACTGACGACGGCGGCGCCAGGGTCACGCTGCCGGATCCCGTGGCAGCCTGGCCGGCGACTGTCAGAGTCACCGGCCCGCAAGGAGAGCTGCTTGTCCCAACGATCTACGAATCCGCTCATCGCACCACTTGGCGCCGGCTCAAGGAACACCTCGACGCCGGCACCCTCCCCTCCGATCTGCGGCAATTCGCTGCGGTTTCGGAAGCCATCGCAAGTCTCACCTGAAACACCCGCACATCCGTTCCACCAGCCATTCAGTATCCGTTGCCCTACTCAAAGTTGAGCTGGACCGGCAAATCAACGCACAGCGTCGCCGGTCCCGAAAGGAATCACTATGAATGTTCAGTCCGCAGCCACCCGGTCCTTCTCCCGCCGCAACTTCCTCGGCCTGTCCGCTGCGGCCGCTTCCGTGCCGCTGCTGGCAGCATGCGGTGGCGGCTCGGCCACCCAGGGCGGAGGGGGAGGTGCTGGTGGAACGGTCAAGTTCTGGGACATGCCATGGGCCACCCCCGCTTACAACGACTCCGCCAAGAAGATCGCTGAAGGCTTCTCCGGCGCTAACAACGCCAAGGCCAACTACCAGATCATCCAGTGGAACAACTTCTACCAAACGTTCTCCTCGGCCATCGCTTCCAAGACCGGCCCCGCCGTATCCACCGGTGGCGGCTTCCAGGCCTTCCAGTTCGAGCAGCAGGGCCAGATCGCATACGCGGACAAGGTTATTGAGAAGTTGAAGTCCAACGGCCAGTTCGATGACTTCCTGCCCGGCGTGTTGGACCCGTTCAAGTCCGACAAGGGTTACGTTGCTGTGCCGTGGCAGTTGGACATGCGCGTGTTCTGGTACCGGAAGTCCCTGTTTGAGAAGGCCGGCGTATCACTGCCCACGGACTGGCCATCCCTGCTTGAAGCCGGCAAGGCACTGAAGAAGGTCGGCGCGTTCGGCTTCGCCACAGGTGCCGGTTCCGGCAACAACTACGGCAACCACTCGATGATCATGATGATGGTCAACAACGGCGGCGGCGTCTGGAACAAGGACGGCGAGCTGGACCTCCTGAACGACCGGAACGTGGAAGCCATCGAGTTTGTGCGCGAACTCGTCTCCAACGGCATCGTGGATCCTGCAGCGGTCAGCTACACCACGGACAACATGTCTGCACAGTGGAAGGACGGCAAGGCCGGCTTCGGTCTTTTCCAGGTCAACGTTCCGCAGCGCGTCGGCGACACCTCCGGCGACCTGCTGGTGGCCGACCCCATCACCGGACCGCACGGTGACAAGGCAACCATCGTGTTCCCGAACAACATCATGATGTACAAGAACACTCCGTCCCAGGAAGCCTCGGAAGAGTTCCTGGTTTACTACCTGGGCCAGCTCAAGGAACTGTGGAAGCAGAAGCTCATGTCCGCACTGCCTGTCTTCAAATCCATCACCGAGCTCCCGGAGTTCGCCGACGACCCCAACAACGTGAAGATCGTCAAGGACTGGCAGCCGATCGCCAAGACGTTCGCGGCCCAGGGCAGCACCCTCAACGCTAACCTCGCAGCCCTTGACGGCGGCCAGGCACTGAACCAATTCAGCCAGTCGATCCTTACCGGCCAGGCATCTGACGCCAAGAGCGCCCTGCAGACCTTCCAGTCCGGCCTCGAATCGGTCTTGAAGAAGTAGAACGGTACCTCTGCCATGTCATCAACTACTGCAACTTCGGGCCTGTCCCGGGCCCGCCGGGGAGTGGCCCCCGGTGGGTCCGGGGCGGTCCCGGGAAAACGCAAGAGCAAACTCAGCGCGCAGACCACCCGCACATTCTTCTGGCTGTTGCTGCCTTCGGTAGTGCTTCTGGTCCTGATCCACGGCTACCCGCTGATCCACGCCGCGGTACAGGCCACCCACGACGGCGACTTGCTCCAAACCGGTAACTTTGTGGGCGGGGAGAACTTCGCCAGCGTCCTCTCCTCCCCCGCATTCTGGAAAGCTGCGCAGTTCACGCTCTGGTTCACGATTGTCGGGGTCTTCGGCTCCTGGCTGGTAGGACTGGGCCTGGCGCTCCTGCTGCGAACCCGGATTCCTGCAGGCAACACTTTCAAGGTCCTGCTGCTCCTGCCATGGGTAGTGCCGATCGTGGTCTCCTCCACGGCTTGGAACTGGTTGGTAGCCACCCCCGACAGCCTCATTCCGTCGATCTTCCGCGGGCTGGGACTCGGAACCCCGTTGTTCCTTGCTGACCCCACGCTGGCGTCCATCACGGTGATGGTGTTCAAGGTCTGGGTATCTTTCCCCTTCATGATGATGATGATCTCCGCGGCTCTGGCTTCGGTGGACACCACCGTCTACGAAGCAGCCAGCATGGACGGCGCCTCCAAGTGGCAGCAGTTCACCCAGATCACGCTCCCGCTGATCGCACGCTCCACCTACATCTCGTGGATCCTCATGACGATCTTCTGCGTCAACGACTTCCCCACGATCTACCTGCTCACCGGCGGCGGTCCCGTCAGTGCCACCACCTCCTTGGTGGTGCTTGCCTACCGCACTGTCTTCCAGGACTTCGCCACCGGCCCCGGCGTCGCCATCGCCTTCCTGATGACCATGACCCTGGTGGTCATTTCCGTCATCCTGTACCGCCAGATCCGAAAGTCGAGCGTCGAATAATGAGCACAGTACTTCACGCCCACCCCGAGTCCGGTCCAGCCCTGGGTATCGCCGATTCAGGCAAAACCCGCAAGGTGCTCTCGGAAGCCGGCATGCGCGGACGCTGGTGGAGGTTCGCCCTGATACTGGCCATCACGGTGATCGTCCTGGTCCCCATCATGGTCACAGTTGTCCTGGCCTTCACCCCCGGCGCCAACAGCACCGCCACCGGGTTCACGTTCGAGAACCTGGCCAACGTCTTCAACGGGACGCTCGCCGCCACCTGGCTCCAGAACAGCCTGGTCACCACACTCTCCACCGTGCTGGTTTCCGTCGCGGTGGCCGCTCCGGCCGGCTACGTCCTCTCCCGCGGACGTTCCAAGGCGGTATCCGGTTACTCTTTGCTCCTGTTCGTGATGCAGTCCCTGCCGATCATTACCTCCGTGGTGCCCCTCTTCATCCTCTTCGCCGCCATGGGACTGGTGGACAACCTCCTGGGCATCACCATCATCTACGTTGGCTCCACCATGACCGTGGCCACCTGGATGATGGCCGCCTACTTCGACTCCATCCCCATCAGCCTTGAAGAGGCTTCCTGGATTGATGGCTGCTCAGTCTTCGGATCCTTCACCAAGGTGGTCTTGCGGAACAGCCTGCCCGGCATCCTCTCCACCGCTATCTTCGCGTTCCTGCTCGCCTGGAACGACTACCTGGTGGCCATCGTCTTCCTACGGTCCAACGAGATCTTCACCCTGCCCATGGGCGTCCAATCCTTCTTCCAGCAAAACGCCACCGACTGGACATCCGTCATGGCTCTGGCCGTGGTCATGATGCTCCCGCCGATCATTGTTTTCGCCACCCTGAACAAGTACTTCAGCGTCGGCGGAATCGGCGGCTCCCTGGCCGGCCGCTGATTAGACTGGCGCCAAGTCCCCCGAACTCCCTGAAAAACCACTCCCGAAAAGGAACCCCATGTCTTACTCACTCCAGCTGTACACCCTCCGCAACGCCATCCAGGAGGACCTGCCTGGAACCATCAGGAAGGTCGCCGAGATCGGCTACACCCAGGTAGAGCCGTACAACTTCGTGGCCACAGCTGCGGAACTCGGCAAGGCATTGAAGGAGAACGGCCTGACCGCCCCGTCCGGCCACGCTCCGCTCCTGTCACAAGACCAGGACGAAATCTTCGCTGCCGCCAAAGAGCTGGGCATCACCACCGTCATCGACCCGTTCCTCCCGGCCGAACACTGGCAGGACGCAGAAACCATCCAGGGCACGGCAGCCAAGCTCAACGCCGCCGCGAAAAAGGGTGCTGAGTACGGCATCCGCGTTGGTTACCACAACCACGCCTGGGAATTGGAGTCCACTATCGAAGGCACCACGGCCCTTGAATACTTCGAAGGATTGCTGGATCCTGAGCTCGTCCTCGAGGTAGACACCTACTGGGCAGCCGTCGGAGGCCAGGACCCCGTCGAATTGCTGGCCCGCCTGGGGGACCGGGTCAAGCTCATCCACATCAAGGACGGCCCCGGCAACACCGACACCAAGGCCCAGCAGCCTGCAGGCCAAGGGACCATCCCGGTCCTGGACGTCATTGCCGCCGCCAAGTCCTTGGAGGTTGGTGTGGTGGAATTCGATGACTACTCCGGAGATATCTTCCAGGGCATCACCGAGAGCTTGAACTACCTGACCGCCGCGGCCAGCGCCCAGGCAGCAGAAGGAGCCAAGGCATGAGCTTCACACCCTCAACCCGCAAGGGCCCCGTGGGCGTTGCCGTCATCGGTGCGGGCAACATCAGCAAGCAGTATCTGGACAACCTCACCACCTTCCCTGACGTCAAAGTCCTGGTAATCGCGGACCTGTTCGAAGAGGCCGCCAAAGCACGTGCCGAAGAATACGGGATCGCCGAATTCGGTGCGCCGGAGCTGGCACTGAACCATCCCGACGTCGAAATCATCGTGAACCTGACCATCCCGGCAGCGCACGTTGAGGTGGCCACAGCCGCGGTCAATGCGGGCAAGCACGTGTGGACAGAAAAGCCGTTCTCGTTGGACCGCGAGTCCGGGCTGGGCCTGCTGAAGGCAGCAGATGCCGCGGGTATCCGTTTGGGCACCGCTCCGGACACGTTCCTGGGTGCGGGCCTGCAGACCGCCCGCCGGATCATCGAGCGCGGGGACATCGGCACGCCACTGACGGGCATGACCACGTTCCAGACCCCCGGTCCGGAATCCTGGCACCCGAACCCTGCTTTCTTGTTCCAGCATGGCGCCGGCCCGCTGTTCGACATGGGCCCGTACTACCTCACGGCCCTGATCCAGACCTTTGGCTCGATCCGCAAGGTGGCCGCCGTCGGCTCCTCCGCCAAAGCGACCCGCGTGATCGGTTCCGGGCCCAAGGCCGGCGAGGAATTCGCCGTCGAGGTTCCCACGCATGTGTCCGCGATGGCGCAGTTCGAGGGAGGGCAGTCCTCGCACAGCGTGTTCTCGTTTGAGTCACCGCGGCTGCGGATGGGCTTCGTGGAAATCACCGGTTCCGAAGCGACACTCTCCCTGCCGGACCCGAACTATTTCGACGGCGAGCTGAAGCTCTGGCGTCCGGGCGCGGAGGAACCCGAGATCATCGCCGCGACAGGTCCTGCCAATGGCCGTGGCCTGGGTGTGCTGGACATGGCCCGGGCCCTCCGTGCCGGAACTCCGCACCGCGCCACGGGCGACCTCGCCTATCACGTGCTGGACAGCATGGTCTCCATCGCGGAGTCCGTGGAATCAGGCACGTTCGTGGACGTCACCAGCAACGCACCAGCCTCGGCGGCAGTCCCTGAGGACTGGGCCCCCGAAACAGCAAGTCTCTAGTAACTGAAGCGAACTGCGAGGAACCTGACCATGACCACCCCCGCCCACCCATCCGACCACACGCCTGCCCCGGCCGACCGCCCCCTCGGCGTTGCCGCCATTGGCTATGCCTTCATGGGGAAGGCCCATTCGAATGCGTGGCGGAATGTGGCCAGTTTCTTCGACGTCCCGGCCTTCGAGCAGAAAGTGCTCGTTGGCCGGGACGCCACCCAGGTGGCCGAGGCCGCAGCCAAGTACGGTTGGGCCGAGTCCGCCACGGACTGGCGTGAAGTCATTGAACGCGACGACATCGACATCATCGATATCTGCGCCCCTGGCTGGATGCACGCCGAAATCGCCATCGCCGCACTTGAGGCCGGCAAGCACGTGTTGGTAGAGAAGCCCCTGGCCAACACCTTGGGTGAAGCTGAACTCATGACCGCCGCCGCGGCGAAAGCCCGCAAACGTGGCGTCCAGTCCATGATCGGTTTCAATTACCGCCGTGTCCCGGCGCTGGCCTTGGCCCGCGAACTCATCGCAGAGGGCCGCCTCGGCACTGTCCGCCACATCCGCGCCGCGTACCTTCAGGACTGGCTGGCTGACGCACAGTCCCCCATGACCTGGCGTCTCCGCAAGGAAACCGCCGGTTCCGGTGCGCTGGGCGATATCGCCTCGCACGCCATCGACCAGATCCTGTTCCTTCTGGGCGATGCCGTCACCGAGGTCTCGGGCCGCCTGCAGACTTTCGTGGACCGACGCCCCGGGGCTGACGGCCTGGAAGATGTCACGGTCGACGACGCTGCCTGGGCCACGCTGACCCTCGCCTCCGGAGCAATCGCCTCTGTTGAAGTCAGCCGCGTGGCCACCGGCCAGAAGAACTCTCTCAAGCTCGAAATCTACGGAGACAAGGGCACCATCCTGTTTGACCTCGAGGCACTGAACGAACTCGGTTTCCTGGACTCCACCGTGCCGGTCCGGGAGCAGGGTTTCCGGCGGATCCTGGTCAATGAGCCCGAGCACCCGTACATGGAAGCGTGGTGGCCGCAGGGTCATATCATCGGCTGGGAACACACGTTCACGCACCAGATCCGGGACTTCCTCACCGCAATTGCGGCCGGTGAGTCGCCGTCGCCGTCGTTCGAAGAGGGCCTGAACGTCCAGCACATCCTCGCCGCCGTGGAAGAGTCGGCAGCCGCCAAAAGCTCACTGATTCAACTGTCCGCCAAGCCAAGCAGCACCACTACTGAAGGAGCCTGACATGCCCCGCCCGTACACCCTGTTCACCGGCCAGTGGGCCGACCTCCCCTTCGAGGAAGTCGCGCGCCTTGCCTCGGGCTGGGGCTACGACGGCCTGGAAATCGCCGTCT
>Ga0153977_1000015_pt1 | contig 131037 bp, 116 predicted proteins | sample TSGA061MetaG_FD_104710 | JGI IMG/M metagenome (GOLD analysis project Ga0153977, IMG submission 104710) | Attine ant fungus gardens microbial communities from Georgia, USA - TSGA061 MetaG | ecosystem: Host-associated > Fungi > Mycelium > Unclassified | place: USA: Georgia, Yuchi Wildlife... | reverse complement strand
GTGTCCGCATGGTCCCTGGACTGCGTCCAAGGTCCTTGACTACCAGCGCCAAGGGCGAACTTGCATCTCGCTTAATGAGAACTCCTGTAGAACATATGACCGACGTACCATCTTAGCCTGATCACGCTTGAGGACTCAAACCGGCTCCGGGCGCGCACGGAAGCGCACTGGTTTCAGCTTGGGGAACTCCGCGTGAGAGCGCAGGTACCCGACAAGCCTACCCCTTGCGCGGCCCTTCAGTGGGCGGCTCGCCTGCAAGGAGCCGCTTCAAGACCGATTTGGGGACGAAATCGGAAATGTCCCCACCCAGGACATTGACTTCCTTGATCAGGGTTGAGGACAAGTGGACGTAGTGCGCCTCGGCGGGCAGGAACACGGTTTCGACGCCGGCCAACTGGCGGTTCATCGTGGCCATCGGCAACTCGTAGTCGAAGTCCGAGGAGGAGCGCAGGCCTTTGACGATCGCCGAAACACCCCTGTGGCGGCAATACTCGGCCAGCAGGCCTTCGCCCATGGGCTCCACGATGATTCCACGCAGGGAAGCCAACGTTTCGCGAGCCATCTCCATGCGGTCCTCGAGGCTGAACCGGTACTTCTTGGCGTAGTTGGTGGACACGGCCACGATGACTTCATCGAACAGGCCGGCGGCCCGGGCAATGACTTCGAGATGTCCATTGTGGATAGGGTCAAAGGATCCAGGGCATACCGCGCGTCTCATGAGACGAACCTACCCCATGGCTTCGCCGGGATACCATGGCTGCCATGGCATCAGCAGGCAGCAACGCTCCCCTTATTGGAACTTCCGACGAGGCTCCGGCGCCTTGGAAACGGGCCGCTCTGGGGGCCAACCTGCTCTCTCCTGCCGGGGACCTGGGAGTCACCATATTCGAAGAAATGACCACATTGGCTGTGTCCACCGGCGCCATCAACCTCGGTCAAGGCTTTCCCGACGAGGACGGCCCCGCAGAGATCAAGGCCGCTGCGCAGGACGCCATCGCCGCAGGAGCGAACCAATATGCGCCCGGCAAAGGTGTCCCTGCCTTGCGGGAAGCCGTCTCCGCCCACCAGCAACGGTTCTACGGACTGGAACCGGATCCCGACAATGAAGTCCTGGTCACCACCGGAGCAACGGAGGCCATCGCAGCGGCGCTGCTGGCCTTCGTCGAGTCCGGCGACGAGGTCCTGACGTTCGAGCCGTTTTACGACTCGTACGGGGCCATTATCGGGATGGCCGGTGCCAAGCATGTCACCGCTCCCCTGCTTGCCCCTGACTTCCTGCCGGACCTCGAAACATTGGAAGATGCCTTCAGCAGCAGAACCAAAATTGTCCTCCTGAACAACCCGCACAACCCCACGGGCGCCGTCTTTCCCAGGAGCGTCCTCGCCAGGATCGTGGAGTTGGCAGTCAGATACGACGCCATCATCCTCAGCGACGAAGTCTACGAACATCTCACGTTTGGCGTGCCGCATATGCCGGTGGCCACCCTTCCCGGCGCTGCCGAACGCACCATCACCATCTCCTCCGCCGGCAAGACCTTCTCCTTCACCGGATGGAAGATCGGCTGGCTCACGGGACCTGCACACCTTGTGGCAGCTGTACGCACCGTAAAACAATTCCTGACCTACAGCTCCGGAACACCGTTCCAGGGCGCCATCGCCGTCGGTCTTGGCCTTCCCGACTCGTTTTACCTGGGCATTGCCGAAACGCTCCGGCAAAAACGCGACGTCCTCGCCGAAGGCCTCCGCGCCGCCGGCTTCGGCGTCTACAACCCCAGCGGTACGTATTTCATCAACGTCGATACCGGGCCCCTGGGCATCAGTGACTCTGTTGACCTGGCGCGGCGCCTGCCGGGGCTTGTCGGAGTGGCTGCCATCCCCGTCCCGGTCTTCTGCCACCCGGAGGGCGCCGAACGCACCCGGAGCCTGCTGCGTTTTGCCTTCTGCAAGAAGATGGATGTCCTGGAAGAAGCTGCCGGCCGTCTTGCCACGCTCAAGGAACGCCTGTGAGCCCCCAAGACCCGGGCCATGCCACGCGCTTCCTCCGCACCACGGGCCAGCACGCCAGCATCGATCCAGACCCCCTCGTGGAGGGCAGCTTCATCCTGAGCATCGGCGGTGCCGAACAGTCACATGTGAACCTGGCAGAGCCCGGGGAAATCTTTTATGAATACCTTCGCAGGATCGGGCATGTGGTGGATCTGGCGGCAGAACGGGGACGCCCCATCCGGGCCCTTCACCTGGGTGCCGGAGCCCTCACACTGGCCCGTTACATCCAAGCCACCCGCCCCGGCTCCGAACAGTACGCCGTTGAACTGGAACGCGAACTCCTGGACTTTGTCCTGAACAAGCTGCCGATGCCCGAAGGTACGAGGCTGACCTCCTATATCGGCGACGCGCGCGACGCCTTGGCGGAGCTTCCCGCCGGGGCGGGGTTCGACGTCGTCATCCTTGACATCTTTTCGGGGCCGGAGGCCCCTTCCCATATCGCATGCCAGGAGTTCTATGAAGAAGCAGCGGCCCGGCTCGCTCCCGGTGGGGTCCTCATAGTCAACGTGGGCGACGAGCCTGCGCTCACCCTTGTCCGCAGCCAGGTATCAGCACTGCGCAAAGCCATGCCGGATGCCGCTGCTTTTGCGGAAGCCGGCATGTTTGCAGGCCGCTATCCGGGCAATATCATCCTGGTCGGCACACGCACGCCATGGCCTGCCGAATGGACAGCTGAACTACTGTCCCGCGGCCCTCATCCGGCTGCCGTCCTGACGGGCGTGGACCTGGACCGGATCACCGGATAGCCGGACCCACAGTTCACGCGGGTTCAGCGAACCACAGCTTGGTCTCCCCGTACTTTTTGTCTGCAAAACACTCCAAGGCGTCAGGCCACGACGGTTCGGGGCTGCGGGAACTGCGCTCCACCACCACTACGGCTGCATCGTCCAGGTGCAGCGCCAGTTTTTCGAGCACAGCGCCGAGGGCCGGTTCGTCCAGGGGGTAGGGCGGGTCAAGGAAGACCAAGTCCCAGATCAAAGCATCACCCGCACGCTCCAGGAACGACTCCACTTTGGAGCGGTGAACCGACACCCTCCTGGACCCCAGGCTTTGGTTGACCAAGTCCGCATTCCGCTGGCAGACGTCGCTTGCCTTGGCATCGAACTCCACCAGGTCCACGCTGCGGGCGCCCCGGCTGGCGCTCTCGACGCCCAGCGACCCCGAGCCGGCATAGAGATCCAGGACCCGGGCGCCATCAATGACCGCCAGGGACTCCAGACGCGAGAACAGGGCTTCCTTGACGCGATCCGTGGTGGGTCTCGTGGAATTTCCGGGGACACTTGCCAGTGGGTTGCCACCGGCAACACCGGCGATGATGCGGCTCACAGGCATGCTCCTAGCGGGCGTTTCCCGGGGCTTCTAACCGCGTTCAAGGAACGCCTCCTTCTCAGGGTTCAAATACTGGTCGATCGCGGCGGAAAGCGCGGGCTGGTCCGCCAACGCAGGATCCTCCGCCACCAAGGATTGGGCATCGGTCCTGGCACGGGCAATGAGGTCCTCGTGTTCAAGGACCCGGAGCAGCTTCAACGTCGACCGTCCGCCGGACTGCGACGCACCCAGGATGTCGCCCTCCCGGCGCAGCTTCAGATCTTCCTGCGACAATTCAAAACCATCGGTGGTGGACGCGACCGCGTCCAGCCGGCGCCGGCTCGGATGTCCGGGCTCCAGGGTGGTCACCAACAGACACGTGCCGGGCAGCCCTCCGCGCCCCACACGCCCGCGCAGCTGGTGGAGCTGGGAAATGCCAAAACGGTCAGCGTCAAGGATCACCATCAACGTGGCGTTGTGGACATCCACACCCACCTCGATGACAGTGGTGGAAACCAGAACCTTGGTCTCGTTGGAGGCAAAGGAGGCCATGGTTTCGGACTTCACTTGCGGGTCCTGCCGGCCGTGCAGGGGTGCCACCGGCACGCCGGCCAGGGACGGCTCCTGCAGGAGGCCCTCGACGACGGCCGTCACCGAGGCGAGCTCCCTCGCCGCGCCCTCCTCCTGGAGTTCGGCGTCACTTGGTTCCGATTCGCCGGGGCTGAAATCGCCGTCGTCGTCTGATCCGATCTTGGGGCACACCACGTAGACCTGGTGCCCTGCGTCGACCTCCTCGCGCGACCGTTTCCAGATGCGGTCGGCCCAGCCTGGGTTTTCGGAGAGCCCCACCACATGGGTGGAAATAGGGGCGCGGCCGGCGGGAAGTTCATCAAGGATGGATGTCTCAAGGTCGCCGAACACCGTCATTGCCACGGTGCGCGGAATGGGGGTCGCCGTCATCACGAGCAAGTGGGGCGGACGTTGCGCCTTTGCCCGGAGGGCGTCGCGCTGCTCCACCCCGAAACGGTGCTGCTCATCGACCACAATCAGGCCGAGATCCTGGAAGCTGGTCTTGTCGCTCAGCAGGGCATGCGTGCCGATGACGATCCCGGCATTTCCAGACGCCGCATCAAGCATCGCCTGCTTTCGTGCGGCTGTGGGCATGGAACCGGTCAGCAAGGTTACCTGTACGGCTTGCTGCCCGGAGTCGCCTCCGAGCATGCCTGCCCCACCAAACATATGGTCGCGGGCAAGGGGACCAAGGGTCCGGCGGATTGAATCGTAGTGTTGCGCGGCAAGGACCTCGGTGGGTGCGAGGAGGGCAGCCTGGCCTCCGGCATCCACCACTTGGAGCATGGCGCGCAGGGCAACAATCGTTTTGCCGGAACCCACTTCTCCTTGCAGGAGCCTGTTCATGGGCGTATCCCGGCCCAGCTCTGCGGCCAGGGTTTTTCCGACGGCGGACTGGCCGGCGGTCAGCGTGAACGGCAGGTTCCGGTCGAATTTACTGAGCAGGCCATCAGGCAGCGGGCGCCGGGCTGTTGCTTCCTCGGCCGCCAGCTGGGCACGCCTGCGCGCCAAGGCAGTCTGCAGGACCAAAGCTTCCTGGTAACGGAAGCGTTCCTGTGCCCTTTGCCAGTCCGCCGGGGTTTCCGGCGAATGGATCAGCCGATACGCCTCCGCGACGCTCAACAAGCCGTCCCTCCCGGCAAGAGGCGCCGGGATGGGATCCTCCAGCCCGTCAAGATCCATCGTCTGAAGCAGCGCAGTGATCACTTTGTGGATGGACCAGCTGGTCAGTTTGGCCGTCGCCGGGTACACCGGAATGGGCATTGCGGCCAGCTTCGCAGGGTCCATGGAACCTTCGGTCTCAGGATCCTCATCCAGCAGCAGGAAGTCCGGGTTGGTCAGGCCAAGTGCCCCACCGTAACGTGTCACCTTCCCCGAAAACATGGCCCTGCGACCCGCCAGAAGCTCCGCCTTGGCGCGGAACCCGTTGAAGAAGCTCACCTTGAGAGTCCCCGGGACACCGCTTCCGCCGGCCTCGTCAGTCACCACGACATCTGTGATCGAACCACGGCGGGCGCGCATCTGGCGGGTGCTGTTGGACAGGACGCGGGCGATGAGCGTCACTTCCTCGTCCAACGGCAGGTTGCTGATGGGCGTCAGCTCACCACGGCTCAGGTAACGCCGCGGGAAATAATTCAGCAGGGCGCCTGCTGTTTTGAGGCCCAGGTGTTTGTCGATGACTGCCGCGGACCGCTTACCGATCCTGCGTTCGAGAGGCAGCTCCAGTTCAGTAATCATGCTGGGGCTGGCCTGGGTCATGCCGGGGCAAGTCTGGGTCATGCCGGGGCAGGTCTGAGTCATGCCGGGGCAGGGCAAGCTGGCTGACGGCGATATCGCTCGGTTCCCCGAGCGAACGGATCAGTTCCACGGCGGGAGCGGGGTCCGGAACGTGGACATGGACACGCCAGCGGTAACTGGCCTCCATCGGCGATTCATCGTCATCGTCATCGTCATTCCGGGCACCTCCCACTTGGCTCATGATGACGGAGTCCCCCATCTCATCCAGCCGTTGACGCAGAATGGCAGCGTTCAGTGGAGAAAGACTGATGGTGCACATGACCTCAACGCCGTCATCTGCCGGCATGTGCTCATGGATGTGTGGATCCTGCAGCTTGTAGCCGTGCAGGTTGTCCAGCATTTCGTCCTGCAGCTCTTCGCCGAGCACAGCTGAACGAAGGCAGTCCAGTACCAGGAGCATGCCCACGCCGCCGGCATCGACCACGTGAGCCTCCTGCAACTGGGCGAGTTCATCCTCGGTGCGAAGCACGGCCTGGTAGGCAGCTTCCACCACGGCATCGAGCGACAACCCCAGTGCGTGGTTGCTGTCGTCGCCGTCCTGCTCGGCGTCAACGCGCTGTGCGGCATGGGCAGCGGCTTCCAGGACTGAGAGCATGGTTCCGGCCACGGGCTCACTGAGCGCAGACCAGGCGCGTATCTGGGCCCTGTTCAAAGCGGTAGCCAAAAGCGGGGCGCCAAGGCGCGTTTTGCCGGCCAATGGTTCGGCGGCTGCGCACAGGAAGACAGCGAACAGTGTTCCCGAGTTGCCCCGCGCTTGTTCCATTGCCGCCTGGCCGGCCTTTGACAGCACCGCGCCAACATCGTTGCCCGATTCGGTCACCGCGACGGGGGATTCATCCAACGCCGAAACGGCAGCACGGACCGTGAGATAGAGGTTTGTGCCGGTGTCGCCGTCGGCGACGGGAAAGATGTTGATCGCGTTGAGGCGATCGCTGTGGTTTCCAAGGACCACTTCCGCCTTGCCGAGCCAACGTTTCATGGCGTGCGCATTCGCGGCGATCTTAGTCTGCAAAGTGATCCCATCCAACGGTGTCAGCAGCATGCCCGGCAATCCGGACGCCACTGCCTGGCGGCTCGACAACGGCTTGCACTGAGCCTATCGCAGTGAAGCCCTGCGGCAGCTGAATTCCTGCTGGGAACGTGGCCAGCAACCCGTGGTCTTCTCCCCCGCCCAGAACCCATTCCATGGCCTCGGCGCCCAGCAAAGCGGCCGCCGGTTCCAGCACGGCGGCATACTTTTTCAACGCGATGGGGTCGAAGTCCAGCACTGCACCACTGGCGCTGGCCAGCCGGCCACCGTCGCGCAACAAGCCGTCGGAGATGTCCATCATTGCCGTTGCACCGGCCTTGGCAGCAAGTGGTCCCGCTGCCAGCGGCGGCAAGGGCCTGCACTGGTTTCCGACGAAACCCGCCAACTCCTTGTCAAGCTTTTCAAACGGGACATCGCTTTCAAGCAACGCCCAGCCGGCGGCCGCCCGGCCCAGGGTTCCGGCCACCGCCACCACGTCCCCGGCACGGGCGCCTGAGCGTAGCACCGGCGCCAGCCCGGCAAGGGTCCCGACGACGGCGACTGTCACCGCGAGTTCGCGGCCGCGGCCGAGGTCTCCGCCGGCAACAGAGCAGTCCGGTGCCCCCAGCCCGGTGATGGCTGCCGTGAGACCGTCCGCAAATGCTTCCACCCAATCGACCGGAGTGGACGGCGGCAGGGTCAGGCTCACCACCAACGAGGTGGCACTTCCGCCCATGGCGTTGATGTCGCTGAGGTTCTGCGCCGCAGCCTTCCAGCCGACGTCGTATCCGCTGGTCCTGTAGCCGTTGTTCCACTGCAGCCTGAAGTCCTGGTCCTGCGTTTGGGTGTCTATGGAAATCAGGGCGCGTCCATCCAGGGCCGCCACGAGGGCTGCATCGTCACCGGGTCCCAGCAGGACGCCGGGGCTGCTGTGCAGCCGGGGGAAGATCCGGGCAAGGAGCTCGGACTCCGAAAGGTCTTGGACGGTCATCTGTTCTGCGGGCACGGTTCTACGCTATCGCGATCCACCGACACAATAACGACCGGCTGCCCCTGTGGTGGCTTCGCGGGAATGTGACCCGCGCTACCCGGGCCGGGCAGGCAGTGCATGCGGGATAGGCTGGAGGGATGCATCGAAAGACCCTCCGCCGGACTGCCACGGCCATTTCCCTGGCCTCTGCATCCGTCCTCGCTTTGTCGGCCTGTTCACCTGCCGTTGACGTTACTGCTGCCACTGACGCCGCCAACCCTGCCTGCGCCCCCATGATGGTGGCCCTGCCCGACAAGATCGGCGATGCTGCCCTCCGCAAGACGAACAGCCAGGCGACGGCTGCCTGGGGAGATCCGTCCCAGGTAATCCTCCGCTGCGGCGTGAACGTCCCCGGACCAACCACGGACCGCTGCGTCAGCGTCAACGGCATCGACTGGGTCATCAAGGAAGGCGACCCCGTGTATACGTTGACCACTTTCGGCCGCGAGCCCGCCACGGAAATCCTGGTCGACCCGGTCAAGCTGGAGTCTGCCAACATCAGCTCCGCGACGGTCCTGACGGAGCTCGCCGCCGCCGTCGGAAAAATCAAGGCAAGCGGCAAGTGCGTGGGCCAGGAAGACCTGCAGAACCTGCCCTCCGGCAAGTAGCGGCGGCGCCGGGACACTGCCTGCCAAGGCAGGCTTTGTGCCCCCAGCCCCGCGAGCTTAGCGCAGGCCTGTCTTCCGGGTCAGCGCCAAATGGATCAGTTCATCGATCAGTTCGGCGTAGGCCAATCCGGAAGCTGCCCACATCTGCGGGTACATGCTCTTGGGAGTGAAGCCAGGCATGGTGTTGATCTCATTGATGACCAGCTCGCCTGACGGGGTGTAGAAGAAGTCCACACGGCTGAGGCCTTCCGCGCCGACGGCGTCGAAGGCGACGGCCGCCAGTTCCCTGACCCGGGCAATGGCTTCGTCCGGCATGTCGGCCGGGCAGCTCAATGCGGCAGCCCCATCCTCCACGTACTTGGCAGCGAAGTCGTAGAACTGGTGTTCCCCGGCGGCCACCGCAATTTCACCGGGCATCGACGTGCGGGGAGCATCGGTACCACGTCCCTGCAGGACGGCGCACTCAATTTCACGACCCACAATCCCGGCTTCGATAACGAGCTTCAGGTCATGGCGGCGGGCTTCCTCGACGGCGGCATCCAGGCCGTCCAGGGAGTCAACCTTCGAAATTCCCATGGAAGAACCGGCACGGGCAGGCTTGACGAACACCGGGAAACCGAGCTTGTCCACGCGTTTGCGCACGGCCTCGGCATCGGTCACCCATTCACGGTCCGTCACTGCCACATAGGGACCCACTTTCAGTCCGGCGGCCTCGAAGACAACCTTCATGAAGTGCTTGTCCATGCCCACTGCCGAAGCCAGGACTCCGGCGCCCACGTAGCGCGTGTCGGACAACTCCAAGAGTCCCTGGATGGTCCCGTCCTCGCCCCACGGACCATGCAGCAACGGAAACACCACGTCCACGGATCCGAGCTCGCGGGGAACGGCGTTGGGCTCTGCGACGATCAGCTGATGCTCACCACCGATTTCGGCCAAGGTCACAGTCTGGTCCGACGCCGCTACCTCGGGAAGCGCCGTGGAGCTCAAGGACCATTGGCTGGTGTCGCCTGAAGCCAGGACCCACTGGCCCGACTTCGCGATGCCGATGGGGATGACCTCGTACTTGTTGGTGTCGATGGCGCCCATGACACCGGCTGCCGTCACGCAACTGACAGCGTGTTCGCTTGAGCGGCCCCCGAAGAGGATCGCCACGCGGGGTTTCGCCTTCACGGATGTGGGTTCTTCAGTCACCATCAGTAGTCGCCTTCGGACTTCAGTGCCCGGGCCAGCAAACGCGGCCCCAGGTCATCAACGGACATTCTGCCTTCAAGCACGGCCACGACGGCTGCGGTGATGGGCATTTCGACATTCAGTTTTCCAGCCAGTTCGTGCACGGCGGGGCCGGACTTGATGCCCTCGGCGGTCTGGGTCATCTGTTCCGCCACCTGCACCAGGCTGAGCCCTTCGCCCAGCAGACGGCCGGCAGTGTGATTCCGGGAGAGCGCAGATGAACAGGTAGCCACCAGGTCACCGAGTCCGGCGAGACCTGCCATGGTGTGGGCTTCGCCACCCAGGGCCAGAGCCAGCCGTGACGTTTCGGCAAGTCCGCGGGTTATCACCGACGCCTTGGTGTTGTCGCCCATTTGCCGGCCCTCACAAATCCCGACCGCCAGGGCAATCACATTCTTGACGATGCCGCCGATCTCCACGCCAACCACGTCCGTGCTGGTGTAGGGACGGAAGTAGGGCGCCGTGCAGCACAAGGCAATCGCAGCTGCCGTATCGGCGTCGCTGCAGGCCACGACAGAGGCCGTTGGCTGTTCCCTGGCAATCTCCATGGCCAGGTTGGGACCGGAAACCACTGCGACCCGGGTCTCCGAAAGACCAAGCTCCTGGGCAATGACTTCGCTCATGCGGGCGTCCGTGCCCAGCTCCAGGCCCTTCATGAGGGACACAACCACGGCGTCGGACGACAACAGCGGTTTCCAGTCACCCAACTGCGGCCTCAACGACTGCGCAGGTACAGCGAGAACCACAAGGGTGGCATCCTTCAGCACCTCTGCCACATCCGTGGACGCAGTGATGGAGGCAGGAAGATCAATGTCCTTCAGGTATTGCTCGTTGCGGTGACGTGTGTTGATCTGCTCCACTACTTCGGCGCGGCGCCCCCAGATGCGGATACTGCGCTCGACGCCGGCAGCAATGGCCGCATCAGCCAGGATCTTGGCGAACGTGGTGCCCCAGGACCCTGCGCCCAGAACGGCCACAGTGCGTGGAACGAAGCCCGCGCTTTCGATCACCGTCACTTGCCCGCCTCCGGATCCTGGGCCTCGGAGGGTGCCCCCTCAACGAAACGGCCATGCTTGCTTTGTTTGTGGAGCGCAGGGTCCCAGCGTTCGGCCGGGGCTTTTTCGCCACGAAGCGTCTCCAGGAGGGCTGTGATGGCGTCCATGATCACGTCTGTTGCCTCGGTGAGCGTGGCCCGGTCAAGGGGCCGGTCAGCGAAGGAACTAAGGTCCACGGGTTCACCCACCAGTACCCGGACAGTCTTCCGGGGGAAGATGTGGAAACGCTTGGCGTACCGCGGGAAGACCTCCTGGGCACCCCAATGGGCCATCGGTACTACCGGCGCTCCAGTTTGCAGGGCAAGGCGGGCAGCCCCGGTATGGCCCTTCATCGGCCACAGGTCCGGATCCCTGGTCAGGGTTCCCTCGGGATAGATGATGATGGCGCCACCGGCGTCCACCACCTCCTTGGCCAGTTGCAGCGAGCGGTTCGCTCCCGCCGTCGAGCGTTCAACGGGAATCTGCTTCGTGGCGCGCAGCAGGCTGCCGAGGACCGGCACCTTGAAAAGACCCGATTTGGCCAGGAAGTGGGGCGGGCGCTTCTGGTTGTACACCAGGTGGCCCACAACGATGGGATCAATTTCGGTGCAGTGATTGGGCACGGCGATGAACCCGCCTGCGGGAAGTTTCCCGATGCCTTCCCACTTCTTTGCCATCAACAAATTCATCGCCGGACGGGCAAGGCCCGCCAGCAATATGAACATGGCACGGCTCGTGGCCGATTCCTTCAAGGGTTCCCCCGCTACTTGATGGTGGTGATGTCGAAATCGGCGCCCAGGGCGGCCAGCTTCTCGGTGAAGCGCTCGTAACCGCGGTTGATGATATCGATCCCGGTGACCTTGGAGGTTCCAGTTGCGGCCAGCGCTGCAATGAGATGGCTGAAGCCACCACGGAGGTCCGGAATGTCGATGTCTGTGCCCCTGAGGGGCGTGGGGCCGGAGATCACCGCGGAGTGCAGGAAGTTCCGCTGACCAAAGCGGCAGGGCACGCTGCCCAGGCATTCGCGGTGCACCTGGATGTTCGCCCCCATGCGGGCCAAAGCCTCGGTGAAACCAAAGCGGTTCTCATAAACGGTTTCATGGACAATCGACACGCCATCGGCCTGGGTCAGCGCGACCACCAGGGGCTGCTGCCAATCGGTCATGAAGCCCGGGTGCACGTCGGTCTCCAGGACGAGCGGGCTGAGCTTTCCACCCTGGTGGTAGAAACGGATTCCGTCGTCGCCGATGTCCATTCCACCGCCCACCTTGCGGTAGGTGTTCAGGAACGTCATCATGTCGCGCTGGGAAGCGCCTTCAACAAAAATATCGCCGCGGGTTACCAAGGCAGCAGAGGCCCACGATGCGGACTCGTTGCGGTCCGGGAGGGCACGGTGGTTGTACCCGCGAAGGTCCTTGACGCCCTCGATGCGGATAGTGCGGTCAGTCTGGACGCTGATGATGGCGCCCATCTTCTGGAGGACCGCGATCAGGTCGATGATCTCCGGCTCGGTTGCCGCACCAATAAGCTCGGTGATGCCTTCGGCCCGGGTTGCGCTGAGCAGAACCTGCTCGGTAGCGCCCACAGACGGGTAGGGCAGGGAGATCTTGGCACCATGCAGGCCGTGGGGAGCCGAAATGTGGATGCCGCCGGGGCGTTTTTCCACCACCGCACCAAACTGGCGAAGGACATTCAAGTGGTAGTCAATGGGCCTGTCGCCGATCTTGCAACCGCCGAGATCCGGGATGAACGCCTCACCGATCGCATGGATCAGGGGTCCACACAACAAGATAGGGATCCTGGAATCGCCGGCATGCGCGTCGATTGCAGTGCTGGAAGCCGTCTTGGCGTCCTTGGGATCCAGGGTGAGGTCGCCCGACTCTGGATCTTTGACGACGGTTACACCGTGCAGCTTCAGCAGGCTGGTGACGACCTCGACGTCCTTGATTTCCGGCACGTTCCTCAGCACCGATGGCTCGCTGCCCAGCAACGCGGCCACCATCGCCTTGGGCACCAGGTTCTTGGCACCGCGAACGGTCACTCGTCCAGTTAACGGGACCCCACCGCGGATTGTCAGAACACTACTCATCTATACCGGTTTCCTCACGACTACTCGCCCCCCAAACTTACAAAGGCTCCAGCTAAGCATAGAAGCTCACGTAACCGAACCGAAATGGACCCGCCCCGCGTGGCACGGATCCGGCCCAGGCTGAACGCCGGCAAAAAAGGACCACCGGACCCTCGCAAGGGGGTCCGGTGGTCCTCTGTCAGCGGAAAATCCGATGTACTTAAACCGTTAGTTGGCTTCGACCTTCGCCGGGAGCGTCCGGGGTTTGAACGACGGCCGGGTGGCTTCGTAGGCGGTGATGTCTTCTTCGTGCTGGAGTGTCAGGCCGATGTCGTCCAGGCCCTCCAGGAGGCGCCACCGCGTGTAGTCGTCAATATCGAAGGGCGCCACGACGTTGCCGCACTCGACTGTCTTGCTGACCAGGTCAACCTTGACTTCGGTTCCGGGAGCGTTCTCCAGGACCTTCCAGATCAGTTCAATGTCGTCCTGGGCTACCTGCGCGGCAAGAAGTCCCTGCTTGCCGGAGTTGCCGCGGAAGATATCGGCAAACCGGGACGACAGAACCGCTTTGAAGCCGTAGTCCTTCAAGGCCCAGACAGCGTGCTCACGGGAGGAGCCGGTGCCGAAGTCCGGCCCCGCCACCAGCACGGAACCGGCCTTGAACGGAGGCTGGTTCAGGATGAAGGACTCGTCCTTGCGCCACGCGGCGAACAGGGCGTCTTCGAATCCGGTGCGGGTGATGCGCTTGAGGTACACGGCCGGGATGATCTGGTCGGTGTCCACGTTGCTCTGGCGCAGCGGGACCCCGATGCCGGTGTGGGTTGTGAAAGCTTCCATGGGATCCTCCTAGACTGCGGTTCCGGTCAAAGTGCCCGTGACGGCGGACTCGAGGTCCGACGGCGAGCTCAGCGTGCCGCGGACGGCTGTCGCTGCAGCCACCACTGGCGATACCAGGTGCGTGCGGCCGCCCTTGCCCTGGCGGCCCTCAAAGTTGCGGTTGGACGTTGACGCGCAACGCTCCCCCGGCTCAAGCTGGTCAGGGTTCATGCCCAGGCACATGGAGCAGCCGGCAAAGCGCCATTCGGCACCGAAGTCCTTGAAGACCTTGTCCAGGCCCTCGGCCTCGGCTTCCAGCCGGACACGCGCCGAGCCGGGAACCACCAGCATCCGGACCTTCGGGTCCTTTTCCCGGCCGCGGATGATGTCCGCAGCAGCGCGCAGGTCCTCGATGCGGGAGTTCGTGCAGGACCCCAGGAAGACAGTGTCCACGCGGATGTCCTTCATGGGCGTCCCGGCTTCCAGGCCCATGTACTGCAACGCGCGCTCGGCGGCGGCTTTGGCATTCTCGTCACCGAAGTCCTCGGGGGACGGAACCTTGGCAGAGAGGGAAACGCCCTGGCCGGGGTTGGTACCCCAGGTCACGAACGGCTCCAGCGTGTCGGCATCCAGGTCCACCTCGACGTCGAAGGTCGCGTCGGCGTCGGTGTGCAGCGTGTTCCAGTACTCGACGGCGGCATCCCAGTCCGCGCCTTCCGGCGCGTGCGGGCGGCCCTGCATGTAGTCGTACGTCGTCTGGTCCGGAGCGACCATACCCGCGCGGGCACCTGCCTCGATGGACATGTTGCAGATGGTCATGCGGGCGTCCATGGACAGGGCCCGGATGGCCGAACCCCGGTATTCCAGGACGTAGCCCTGGCCACCGCCGGTACCGATCTTGGCGATGACTGCGAGGATGATGTCCTTGGCAGTGACGCCAGGGCGCAGGGTGCCTTCGACGTTGATGGCCATGGTCTTGAACGGCTTCAAGGACAGCGTCTGGGTGGCCATGACGTGCTCTACCTCAGAGGTGCCGATGCCCATGGCCAGCGCACCGAAGGCTCCGTGCGTTGAGGTGTGGGAGTCGCCGCAGACCACTGTCATTCCCGGCTGCGTGAGGCCCAGCTGCGGGCCCACCACATGGACGATGCCCTGTTCCTTGTCACCCAACGAGTGCAGGCGCACACCGAATTCCTTGCAGTTGGCGCGCAGGGTTTCGATCTGGGTGCGGCTGGTGAGGTCGGCAATCGGCTTGTCGATGTCCAGCGTGGGAGTGTTGTGGTCTTCGGTGGCAATGGTCAGGTCCACGCGGCGCAGCTTGCGGCCGGCCAGGCGCAGGCCCTCGAACGCCTGCGGGGACGTTACTTCGTGGACCAGGTGAAGGTCGATGAAGAGAAGATCGGGCTGGGCATTGGCTCCTTCGCCTTCACCCTTGCGCACAACGTGCGCGTCCCAGACTTTCTCGGCCAGTGTCTTTCCCACGGCCTTGCTCCCTTCACTGCGGTCGGATGGTTGGCATCCACTGAACTGTTCTTCATCCACTGAACCAGCACGCTTGCAATATAGGCCAGCGAAACAACTTGCATCTCAGATATTGAGACGGCAATATCATTACATGGACAATTCTAGTGGAGTCGGTGTCATTGATAAAGCGGCCCAGGTACTCGATGCCCTCGAGGCTGGCCCAACGACACTTGCCCAACTCGTAGCAGCCACCGGGCTTGCCCGGCCCACGGTTCACCGGCTTGCTTTGGCACTGGTTCACCACAGGCTCGTAAGCCGCGACATCCAAGGGCGCTTTGTCCTGGGCAGCAGGCTCGTTGAGCTTGCTTCCGCCGCCGGTGAGGACCGGTTGATTGCTTCGGCCGGCCCCGTCCTTATCCAACTCCGTGACGCCACAGGCGAAAGTGCCCAGATCTTCCGCCGCCAGGGTGACTGGCGCGTCTGCGTCGCCTCGGCAGAACGCCCCATCGGCCTGCGCGACACCATCCCGGTGGGCACACAGTTGTCCATGAAAGCCGGCTCCGCAGCGCAGGTCCTGCTGGCCTGGGAAGACCACGACCGGCTCCTCGAAGGACTGCAGAACGCCCGCTTCACGCCCACCGTACTGGCAGGAGTACGACGCCGGGGCTGGGGCCAGAGCCTCGGCGAACGCGAGCCGGGGGTCGCCTCGGTTTCAGCGCCGGTGCGCGGACCGTCGGGAAGGGTAATCGCCGCAGTGTCCATCTCGGGCCCGATAGAACGGCTTACCCGCCAACCCGGCCGCCTGCACGCCGAAGTGGTGTGCAATGCCGCGCGGGTCCTGACCGAGGCATTGCGGAAGAACAACGACTAGCCATGGAAAGCTACGCCATATTCCTCCGCGGAATCAATGTGGGCGGCATCAACATCAAGATGGCCGACCTCAAAGCAGCGCTCCAGGACCACCCGTTCTCCAAGGTCAAGACACTGCTGGCCAGTGGAAACGTGGTGCTGCAAAGCGAGCTCAGCGCCAAGGACGTCAAAGCCCGGTTCGAAAAGTGCCTGCGGGACTCCTTCGACTATGACGCCTGGGTGGTGGTGCTGAGCGCACAGAGGGTCGCCGAACTTGTGGATGCCTGTCCGTACCCCGCGGATGACAAATCGATGCACAGCTACATCACCCTGGCCTCGGACACCGCCATGCTTGATGAGCTCTTTGCCGCAGGCGAAGACCTCGGTGGCGTGACGCAGGTGCGCCTGGGTCCTGAAGCCTCTGCCTGGTTGGCACCTGCAGGCGGCACCCTGGACAGCCCCTTCAGCAAGCTCTCCGCGAAGCCGCGGTACAAGGCGGGCACGACCACCCGTAACCTCCGCACACTGGTCAAAGTCAGGGATGCCGCCGTCGCCCTCTAGTGCGGGCGGGCTGCTTTCAGCGCAGCGTTGAAGGCTGCTAACCGCGTGATCTCAACATCCACAGGCTCCACAATCCTTTGCTCCGCCACCGCGGCCACGGCCGCTTTCAGCCGCTTCGCTGCGCCGGCTGCCCTGATACGCGCCGCCCAGCCGCCCAGGATGCGTCCGGTAATGGCCAACAGCACCCCCAACGCTACTCCCCCGGCTACCATCAACGTGGGCCAAGGCCACCCCTCTGTGCGCGGAACCTCCGGTACGGGCATCTGGAAATAGCCCAGAGCCGCCAAGACTCCCAGCCAGCCCAGACCGCCGACGGCCAGGAGGAGCGCCAGCCACTGCAGGGTGTTGAACAACGGCCACCAGAGGGGACGTTTCGCGGTTTTGAGGTCCGCCCCTGCAATGGCCTGGTCCAACGCATCCGGCAACTGATCCCGGCCATCCCTCGCTGCCCCACGGATGGCCGCGCGCCAAGGAGCCGGGGCACCGGACGAGGCCTCATCCGCAAACTCCCTGACGGCGGCATCCGTGCGAGCACGCTCCGGGGCCCCGGCCGGGGGCAAGGATGTGCGGCTCAGTTCGGGCCTGGTGTCGCTCCGCCCCAGGTTCAGCCTCCGCAAGGGGTCAGGACGGAACCGCAACAACCATCGTGTGACTGGCCACCCCGTCCTGCGGGCCGACTCCCTTTGGAAGGAACGCTGAACCGCCTCCACCACCACAGGGACGTTCGCCGCCGTCGCCAGTTCCGACGCAAGACGGGACCTGGCGTTTCCCTTGATCCCGCGCGCTTCACCGTGGCCGGATACTTCCGACAACCCTGTCGCAGCCTTGGCGACGTCCGCTGCCAGGCGCTGCGTGGTGGCTGCCCGCTGGGCCACGACGTTCCTGATGGCCCCGCGAACGGCCGGGACGCCGTCGCCCGTCAGCGCCGACGCGCCCAGGACGCGAACCATCCCCAGGCCGTCACGCTCAAGAATCCCTTCCAGGGAGCCCAGAACTGCTGCGGCATCCGGTGCGTTCAAGGTGTCGATCTGGTTCAGGACCACCAAGGTGACGGCGCCATGGGAAGCCATGGGCCGGAGGAAATCGTTGTGCACTGCGGCATCGGCGTACTTCTGCGGGTCCATCACCCACACCAGGACATCCACCATGCCCACCATGCGCTGGACAATTTCCCGGTTCTCTACCCTGGTGGAGTCAAAGTCCGGCAGGTCCAGGAGCACCAGGCCACTGTCGGCATCGGCAAAGCCGGAAACCGGCGGCAGAACGTGGCGCTCCTTCACGTCCAACCAATCGAGCAGTGGTCCGCTGCCGTCCTCACCCCAGATGCCCGCCAATGGTTCGGAGGTGGTGGGTCGTCGCGCGGCCGCGGTTGCCAGCTCACTTCCCGAAACCGCGTTGAACAGCGATGACTTGCCGCTCCCTGTGGCTCCAAAGAAGCCCACCACGGTGTGACCTGCCGACAACGAGCGCCGGGAGGCTGCCCGCTCCAGAACGTCATAGACGGATTGCAGTTCCTCATCGGGCAGGACGCCTTCGGCAAGCTCCCGCGCGGTGTTGAGGGCTTCAAGCCTGAGCTGCAGTTGGGACGATTCCCGGACCAGACTGTGGCGGCTCATGCGGCCCCTGCCAGCCGGCGAAGGGCCTTGGCATGCAGTTCGAGATCAGCGCCCGAGCCAGGCTGGATGGCCTCAAGTCGGTTGAGGAAACGGTGCCGTTCTTCATCCAGCAGACGTTGGCACTGCGTGTGCAGGTCCTGCCTGGCCTGCTGGGCAAGGCGGCGGACAGCGTCCTCGCCGAATACCGCTTCGAGCAGTTTCTGCCCGACTACCGCCGTGCCGCCCGCGATGCCGATTTCCAGACCACTCAGGCCTGCCGTCATGGAGAACACCACCACCATGAGTGCAGCACCAAGCCCGTTGACCCCGAAGGACAGCCACCTTGCTTGGGTCCGCTTCCCCTGGCCCTGTGTACGGATCATCTCCATGAGACCCTCCTGCCAGGTACGGATTGCCGCGGCCGCTTTGGCGTCGAAACCCTCGCTTGTTCCGGAGAGGTCGTCGTTGCCCAGGAGTTGGCGGCCCGCCGGGTCCGCCCGCCAGCGCCTGTCAACGTTTTCAGCCGCCGTGGCAGCTTCATCGAGGATGACCGCCTGCAGCCCTGTTTCGATCGCAGTCTCCACCTTTACCGCCGGCGCCGGTTCGCCACGGAAAAAAGCGCCCATACGGTCCCTCATGCGGCCGATGTTCTGCTCCAGGGTCCGAAAGAACTCGCCCGTTCCCACAAAATCCTGCCACCGGGCCAAGACTTCTCCGCGGAGAAGCGCCCCATCCTTGGTGGCTTCAAGGATGCGGGTGAGCGCGTGCTCGTATTCCTCGGAGCATGATCCCTCCAAGTCCCGGGTGGCAGCTTCCTGCGCCGCTGCGGCCACTGCCACTGCTTCCAGTCGAAGGCCCACGGCTTTGACGGCCCCGTTGAGTGTCCGCCGGGCAACCTCGGCGCGGCCGGTGGCGTTGGCGGCCAGGGCTCCGAGCCACCGGCGCAACGGCTCCACCGATTCCGCCGGCAACATTCCCAGCCCGTCCAGTGCGCTTTCCGGCATGACAAAGAGAGTTGCCCCGCCGAGGCCCTGACGGTCAAGCATCGCCTGCAAGTCGGTCCGCACTTCATCTTCGGCCGCCGGCGGAACGCGGTCCAGGACCACGGCCACGGTGATGTCCCGCGAAGCCGCGTCCAGGAGCAAACGCCAGGGAACGGCGTCGGCATACCGGTTGGCTGTGGTGACGAAAATCCACAGGTCCGCCGCGGCCAGCAGTTGCCCGGCGAGCCTGCGGTTGTCGTCGGAGATGGAGTCCACATCCGGGGCATCCAACAGGGCAATGCCCTGCGCCACGGCCGGGTGGCCCAGCAACACCAACGAGGTGATCGCCTGGGCGTCGGGGCCGGGGCCTGCCTGGTTCGCCGGGACGGGAACTGAGGACACCGCGCCGCGGATCCGCTGCAGGTTCGGCAGGACCCTCTGCCCTTCGAACCACCCCGCATCGTTGGGGTGGTGCAAAAGGATCGGTTGGCGGGTAGTAGGCCTGATCGCTCCCGAACGTGTCACCGGGAATCCAACCAGAGCATTGACCAACGTGGACTTCCCGGCCCCGGTTGAACCACCAACCACGGCCAGCAGCGGCGCGTCCAGGCTGCGGTAGCGGGGAATGATGTAGTCATCAAGCTGCGCCAGGGACTCCCTGATCCATTGGCGCGCCTCCTGGGCTTCGGGCACAGCCAGGGGAAGCATGGTGGCCGCAAGTTCGGCGCGTGCAGCTTCCAGGGTTTCGACGGCGGCTGCCGCACTTGGGGGCACAGGGCTCACCCGGGATGCTGACGGGTCTGAGTGTTCGGTCACAGCATCATCATGCCAGCCCGGTCCCGCCCACGAGCGCCGGGCAGGCGCACTGGGCAAAAAGAAATCCCCCGGAACATGTGTTCCGGGGGATTCATTGTGACCCCAGCGGGATTCGAACCCGCGTTACCGCCGTGAGAGGGCGGCGTACTAGGCCGCTATACGATGGGGCCTTGCACTTTTTTGTCACCGTTTCCGGCGATCAAGCTGAATGAGTATTTCATACTTTCAGCCTCGCTCCAAATCGCTTTCGCTGATTGGAGGTTCCGAATTTCCTGCGTATTTACGCGGAATTTCAGAGCTGGGATACCAGGACTCGAACCTAGAATGACGGTACCAGAAACCGTAGTGTTGCCAATTACACCATATCCCAAAGTGACTTTCGGACCGGAGTTCCCCGCCTTGGTTTCCCTCAGCTTTTCCCTCCGTGCCCCTCAGCACGAGTAATGACTCTACCGGAGTCTTGCCACCTGCACAAATCGACAAGCCGTTACCTGCATCACATGGAAACTCAGACGGCCGTCGGTGCCGTCGCCAGCAATTGCGAGAGGGAATCCACCTGACGTCCAGTGAACTCTTCCACTACTTCGCCGGTCCTGTTGAGCCAGACTCCCACCAGCCCTGCTGCATCGGCACCATCAGCATCGAGCAGCCGGTTGTCGCCTACGTAGAGGGTCACTCCAGGCTCTGTGCCCAGAAGACGCACGCCTTCAAGATAGATGGCCGGGTCAGGCTTGGCGACCCCCACAGTGTCCGTGCCCACCAGAACCTTGATCCGCGACAGGCCGGCACCGTCCAGCTTGGCGCGCTGGTAATCGTGCACATTGTTGCTGACAGCCCCATAAGGGATGCCTGCGGCGTCGAGCGCGTCCAACACACCTTCCACATCGGGGAAGGCGCGGACGTATGCTGTCTGGCGTTGGTGATACTCGGCCACCCATGCCTGGGCGTCGTCGCCGTCGTCGAGTTCGACGCCGAAGTGACCCAGTGCGGCCCGGCCCCGCAGCAGCCGCTGCTCGTTGAAGGTCAGCTCACCGGCCAGGTAACGGTCGTAGAAATGCGTTGTTTCGTGCGTGAAGATCCGGCCGAACTTCACCCACCCGGCCTGGTCAAGGCCGGGCAGGAGATGTTCGCTGACATCACGCAAAGCTGTCGTCATGGCGTATTCAAGGTCCACCAGAGTGTCGTCAATGTCGAACAGGACACCGCGGATAGCGCCGAAGGCAGTTGCAATCGCCATGACAGGTGCCCTTCTAGCCGCGGAAAGCGCGAACGCGGGCCAACGAGGAATCCTTGCCCAGGATCACCATCGACTCGAACAACGGCGGGGAAATGCGACGACCGGAGATGGCCGTGCGCACAGGCCCGAACGCTGCCCTGGGCTTGATGCCCAGGTCCTCCACGAGTGCCTGCTTGAGCGCGGTCTGGATGTTTTCCGCCGTCCACTCTTCGATGGGTTCCAGGGCGGCAAGGGCAGCGTCCAGGACTTCCTCCAGGTTGGCCGGGAGGCCCTTGCGGGCGTCGTCCGCGATGTCGATTGCGTCGTCGGCCTTGAACAGGAAGGCCAGCATCTCAGGAGCCTCGCCCAGGAGCGTGATGCGCTCCTGAACCAGCGGGGCGGCCTCTGCGAGGATATCTTCCTGACGCGGGGTGAGGATCTCTCCTACGAAACCTGCAGCACGGAGGTAAGGAACCAAGCGTTCCTTGAAGTCCTCCGGCGCGAGCATCCGCACATGGGTTCCATTGATGGCTTCGGCCTTCTTGATGTCGAAACGCGCCGGGTTGCCAAGGACATCGTGGATGTCGAAGTTGGCTACGAGCTGCTCCACCGTGAAGATGTCTTCGTCCGCGCTCAGCGACCAGCCAAGCAGGGAGAGGTAGTTCAGCAGGCCCTCAGGAATGAAGCCACGTTCGCGGTGCAGGAACAGGCTGGACTCGGGATCGCGCTTGGAGAGCTTCTTGTTGCCCTGGCCCATGACGTACGGCAGGTGGCCGAACTCCGGCATGTACTCCGCAACGCCGATCGCGTACAGCGCCCGGTACAGAGCGATCTGCCGCGGCGTGGAGCTCAACAGGTCCTCGCCGCGCAGGACGTGGGTGATGCCCATGAGGGCGTCATCCACCGGGTTCACCAAGGTGTACAGCGGGGCACCATTGGCGCGGACCACAGCGAAGTCGGGGACCGAACCGGCCTTGAAGGTGATCTCCCCGCGGACGAGGTCGTTGAAGGTCAGGTCCTCGTCCGGCATGCGAAGACGCAGGACAGCTTCCCTGCCCTCGGCCTTGAACTGCGCGAGCTGCTCTTCGGTGAGGTGGCGGTCGAAACCGTCATAGCCCAGCTTGGGATCGCGGCCTGCGGCCCTGTGACGGGCTTCGATTTCGTCCGGAGTGGAGTAGGACTCGTAGACGTGTCCCCCGGCTTTAAGCTTGGCGATGACATCCTGGTAAATGTCACCGCGCTGCGACTGGCGGTAAGGCTCATGCGGGCCGCCGACTTCCACGCCTTCATCCCAGTTGATGCCGAGCCACTTGAGCGCATCCAGCAGCTGGTGGTAGCTCTCCTCACTGTCGCGGGCAGAGTCGGTGTCCTCGATCCGGAAGACCAGCTTGCCGCCAGTGTGGCGCGCGTAAGCCCAGTTGAAAAGGGCAGTGCGGATCAGGCCAACGTGCGGGGTTCCCGTGGGTGACGGGCAGAAGCGGACCCGGACCGGAGTCTCGGCGTTGACGGCAGGAATAGCGCTGGAGGCAGCGGGGGACGCAGAAGCAGTAGTCATAGTAGTTCCAACTTTACCGCTTGGCGTCGCCTCGGTTGCCCGGGCGAAGACGCACGACGGCGGTGCTTGCCTTTCGTGCGAAAGGCAAGCACCGCCGTCGTGGTTTTGCTGTGTCCGGTCGCTTACCGGCGAACGACAGGGTTGGAGAGGCGTCCGATGCCTTCGATCTCCACTTCAAAGCGGTCGCCCTCGCTGACCAGGCCTACACCGGCGGGGGTGCCGGTCATGATGACGTCGCCCGGAAGAAGGGTGAACGCGTGGGAAACGATCGAAACGAGCTCGCGAACGCCGCGGATCATTTGGTTGGTGCTGCCATCCTGGCGAAGTTCACCGTTGAGGCGGCCCTGGATGGAGAGGTCTTCGTGGTCCAGCTCGGTCTCGATCCACGGCCCCAGTGGCGCGGAGGTATCGAAGCCCTTGGCCCGCGCCCACTGGAGGTCCGTTTTCTGGACATCGCGGGCGGTGAGGTCGTTGCCGCAGGTGTAGCCGAAGATGACATCGTCCGCGCGCTCTTCGGGAACGTCCTTGCAGATGCGGCCAATCACGACGCACAGCTCAGCTTCAAACGAGACCTCCTCGGAGAACTCGGGGAGGATGATGGGATCGTTCGGACCGATCACCGACGTGTTCGGCTTGAGGAAAAGCAACGGCTGCTGCGGCACCTCATTGCCGAGTTCCGCAGCGTGCTCTGCGAAGTTCCTGCCTACGCCAATAATTTTGCTGCGCGGAATGATGGGGGCGAGAAGCCGCACGTCCTCCAGCTTGTGCTTGACGTGGGTACGTTCAACGCCGTTGAAGAAAGGGTCACCGTTAATGACAGTGATTTCCTCACTGCCGGGCTCGCCTTCCACAACGCCGTAAAGGGGATCAGAATCAACTACAAACCGGGCGATACGCATGGGCCCAAGCCTACCGTCACGGCCTAGCTTCGAAGGTATTCCAGCTGCGCTGCGACAGAGGTCTCAGCGGCCCACCTGACCGAAGGGTCGACGTCGGCGTACACCACGTCCGTCACTTGGGCGATGGTTGCCTCCTGGCCCACCTGCTCCAGGGCCGCCCTGATCTGCTCCAGACGCTGATGGCGATGTGCGCGGTATTCGCGGCACTTCGCGTCCAGGGCGGGAAGCACAGGGCCATGGGCCGGGAGCAGCGTGGCCGCACCGAGGGCCTGGAGCTTGTCCAGACTGGCGAGGTAATCCCCCAGCCGGCCATCAGGGTAGTCCAGCACAGTAGTGCCCCGGCCCAGGATGGTGTCGCCAGTGAGCACGGACCCATGTGGACCGTCGTCGGGGAGGTGGAAGCACACCGAATCCGAAGTGTGGCCGGGGGTTGCCAGCACACGGATTTCAACGCCGCCCGCGTTGATGACTTCACGGTCCCGCAGAGGATTGCCACCATGGCAGTACTCCATGGACAACGCCCGGACCGGGGCGCCCGTCAGCTCATGGAAGCGCTCGGATGCTTCAGTGTGGTCGGTGTGGCGATGGGTTATCAGGACCAGCTCAACCCGACCGGCCGCGGCCAGTTCAGCCAGATGCTCTTCATCCCGGGGACCCGGGTCCACAACCACTGCGCGGCCCGAACCGGGAACACCGATGACGTACGAGTTGGTGCCGTCCAAGCTCATCGGGCCAGGGTTCGGGGCAAGCCGGAAGCGCGTCAGTGCGCTGCTGCGCTGCAGGGAGGAGCCGCCCGTGGGCTGGTGGCCTGGAGTCGCCATTGGTTCTGGAGTCGCCATTGGTTCAGTAGTCACAGTCCCATCTTGGCACCCTTCTGATCCTCCATCACATCCCACCGGCTTCCCGCCGGCCCCGGACGAGGCACCCCGTAATGTGAGGAAGCGTCCGGGAAGCAGAACGGCGGACCTGCCGCTTGGTAACCAAGGGCAGGACCGCCGTCGTGCGTTTGAGTTGTCCGGTAAATCCTGGGGATCAGACCAGGCGGGTCAGCCAGCCGTGCGTGTCCTCTACGGTTCCGGTCTGGATGCCGAGAAGCTTCTCGCGGATGGCCATGGTGGTTTCCCCCGCCTTGGCGTCCTCGGCACCAATGAACTCGGTGGCGTCCTTCAGGACCCCGATCGGCGTGATGACCGCTGCCGTTCCGCAAGCGAAAACTTCAGTGATATCACCCGAAGCCACGCCGTCGCGCCACTCGTCCAGTGTGATCTTCCGCTCGGAGACCTCGCGGCCCATGTCCCGGGCAACCTGGATGACGGACATGCGCGTTACGCCCTCGAGGATGGTGCCGCTCAGTGCAGGAGTCACCAAGGAGCCATCCTTCATGACGAAGAAGACATTCATGCCGCCGAGTTCTTCCACGGCGTCGTCATTGAAGTGGTCCAGGAACAGTACCTGCTTGCAGCCGTTCGCTTCGGCTTCCTGCTGTGCGATCAGCGACGCAGCATAGTTGCCGCCGCACTTGGCAGCACCGGTTCCACCGCGTCCCGCACGGGCGTACTCACGGGAGATCCAGATGGAGACCGGCTTGAGTTCACCGCCGAAGTAGTTGCCGGCAGGAGATGCGATGACGCGGAAAGATACTTCCCGTGCAGCCCTGACGCCGAGGAAAGCCTCGGTGGCAATCATGAACGGACGAAGGTAGAGAGCTTCGCCGTCACCGGACGGTACCCATTCCTGGTCCGCCTGAACGAGTTCGCGGATAGCGCCCAGGAAGTACTCTTCGGGCAGCTCGGGAAGGGCCAGGCGGCGGGCCGACTTGTTCAGTCGTGCCGCGTTGGCTTCGGGCCGGAAAGTCCACACGGAACCATCGGCGTGGCGGTAGGCCTTGAGGCCTTCAAAGATTTCCTGGCCGTAGTGCAGGACAGCGGCCGACGGATCCAGGGAGATGGGTCCGTATGGCTCGATCCGGGCATTCTGCCAACCGCCATTGCCATCGGCGTCGACTTTGTAGTCGACGACGGCGGTGTGGTCGGTGAAGTAGTCGCCAAAGCCCGGGTTCGCCAGGATGGCTGCACGCTCCTCAGCAGACTTCGGGTTTTCCGAGAGCTGCTGGCTGAATTCGACGCCGTGGGCAGTCTGAGTCATGTTTCCTCCACAGTCAGCTACCTGGCACGGCGAACCGGGCCCCCAAAGGGTGTGGTTCAGCGATGGACCAGGGAAGCAGATAAATAATTCAAGACAAGCTTACGCCTGGGTAACAGGCCTAAAGTGCGGCCGCAATGGCATCGCCAATGGCAGCTGTGCTGCGCGGCTTTCCATCACGGTTCTCGACGTCGGCAACAACTGCCGCTTCGATCTTGCGGGCCGCCGTGGTGTAGCCAAGGTGGTCCAGAAGGAGCACTGCGGAGAGGATGGCCGCGGTTGGATCGGCTTTCTGCTGACCGGCAATGTCCGGAGCTGAGCCATGGACGGGTTCAAACATTGACGGCGCCGTGCGGTCCATGTTGATGTTCCCCGATGCCGCCAGGCCGATACCGCCTGTGACGGCAGCAGCGAGGTCGGTGAGGATGTCGCCGAAGAGGTTGTCGGTGACGATCACATCGAAACGCGAGGGGTCAGTCACCATGAAGATGGTGGCCGCGTCGATGTGCAGGTAATCGTGGGTTACTTCCGGGAATTCCCGGGCCACTGCCTCCACCGTCCGCTTCCACAGGTGCCCGGCGAAGACCAGGACGTTGTGCTTGTGGACGAGGGTGACATGTTTGCGCGGACGTTCGCTGGCCCGGCGGAAGGCATCGCGGACAACGCGCTCCACGCCGTGGGCGGTGTTGAGGGAAACCTCCGTGGCAACTTCGTGCGGAGTGCCCCCACGCAACGTGCCGCCGTTGCCCACGTAGGGGCCTTCGGTTCCTTCACGGACCACGATGAAATCAATTGCCCCGGGGTTGGCCAAAGGGCTGCCAACGGTGCCGTACAGCCGTGACGGACGCAGGTTCACGTAGTGGTCCAGGCTAAAGCGGAGCTTGAGGAGCATTTCGCGTTCGATGATGCCGGAGGGAATGCGCGTATCCCCGGGTGCTGCGCCCACGGCACCGAAGAGGATGGCATCGCGTGTGCGGAGATCCGCAAGGACCTCGTCAGGCAGGGTCTCGCCCGTCTCAAGCCAGTGCTGGGCACCGAGCTTGTAGTGGGTCTGCTCGAGGGTGACGCCTTCAGCGGCGACGGCTTTCTCGAGAACCTTGACGGCTTCGGCGATGACCTCCGGGCCAATGCCGTCGCCGGGGATGACAGCGAGGTTGATGGACGATGCACTCATACGTCTATCTAGCCAATGGATCCACATGCTGGTCAAAATCGTCTCACTCTTTGAACAATCACTCTTTGAGCACTCACTCTTTGAACACCGGCCATTGGTGGGCTCAGACCCTGGCATGATGCCCACGCCCCGGCCCGGCACATAGAGTCTTACCGTGGACAGAAGGCACGCAGTATACGAATGGTTCCGGATCAACCGTTTCGCAGTAGACCTAACGGCAACGTGCCTCCTGATCCTGCTCTTCGGACCCGTGTACCTCCTTGCCGGCCGGCCCTGGCTGTTCCTCCTGTCCTGCAGCCTCCTGTTGCCCCTCGCCTGGCGACGCACCCGCCCGGCAGTAGCAGCCGGCGTCGTGATTCTGGTGTGCCTCATCCAGTGGACGGCGGGCGCCGAGCCGGTGGCCGGCCAGATAGCCGTCCCGCTGGTCATCTACGCAACGGCAGCCTACGGTCCGGCCTGGGCGAGCCGCACGGTGCTGGTGGCCGGGCTGGTCGGCGGCGTCATGCTTACCACGCGCGAGTACTCCAACGGGGTGGAGTCCGGCATCATGGGGCTCACCATCGGCGCCTTGTACACCGTCCTGATCTGGATGCTGGTGCTGGTGAGCTGGACCCTCGGTGACCTCACCCGCGTCCGCAGGCTGCAACTGCAAGCCCTCGAGGACCGCACCCGCCGAATGGAAGTGGAACAGTTGCAGGAGCGGAAACTGGCCGCTGCCGACGAGCGCTCCCACATTGCCCGGGAGATGCACGACATCGTGGCACATTCGCTGTCCGTGATCATCACGCAGGCAGACGGCGCACGCTACGCCGCTGCAGCAAAACCGGAACTTGCCACCGAAGCGCTGGCCACCATCGCCGCCACGGGAAGGGACTCGCTCGGCGAAATGCGGAGGCTCCTGGGCATCCTCCGCTCTGACGAGGACTCCCCCACCCGCCCTCAGCCCAGGCTCTCGGACCTGGACGAACTGCTCCTGGGCTTCCGGGCGGCCTCCCTCCAGGTCGGCTTCGAACAGGTGGGAACACCGCGGAGGCCTCTGCCGGCCGGAGCGGAACTCACCGCCTACCGCATCATCCAGGAGTCCCTCACCAACGTCATGAAGCACGCCGGCCCGAAGGCCACCGCCAACGTGACGCTCACCTGGCAGGGCCGCGGCGTCCAACTGGACATCGTCGACGACGGCCGGGGCGCCGCCGCCGATCCCCCCGCGGCAGGGGGCGGGAACGGGCTGCGCGGAATGGGCGAGCGGGTCTCGCTCTACGATGGTTCATTGACGGCCGGCCCCGAACAGGGCGGCGGTTTCCGTGTGTCCGCTTTCATTCCCTATTCGGAGGCCTGAGCAATGCCCGAACTACCCACACCCATCCGGGTTGCACTCGTTGATGACCAGCAACTGGTCCGCTCGGGCCTTGGCATGCTCATCAATTCGCAGCCGGACCTCGATGTGGTGGCGGAAGCAGGCAACGGAATCGAAGCGCTTCAGGCGCTGAGCGCGACCACCGCGGACGTGGTCCTCATGGACGTCCGCATGCCCGGGATGGACGGAATCGAAGCCACCCGCCGGATCCTGGAACAAGCGGCAACCCAGCCCACGGGTTCGCAACGCGCAGAGGTGAAGATCGTCGTCCTCACCACCTTTGACCTGGACGAGTACGCGCTGGCCGCCATTCAGGCCGGAGCCAGCGGTTTCCTCTTGAAGGATGCCCCTCCGGAGGAACTCCTTGAAGCCATCCGCACCGTGTACCGGGGAGACGCGGTCATAGCGCCGTCCACCACCCGCCGCCTGCTGGACCACGTGGCACCCCTGCTCAGGTCGCAGACCCCCGGGCAGAGCGAGCACGCGGCCGCCGTCGAGTCCCTCACGAACCGCGAGCGCGAGGTGTTCCAACTCATCGCCCAGGGACAATCCAATCCCGAGATCGCAGCGGGACTGTTCCTCTCGGAAGCTACGGTGAAGACCCATGTGGGGCACATCCTGGCCAAGCTGGGAGCCCGGGACCGTGTGCAGGTAGTGGTCATCGCCTACGAGACCGGGGTCGTGGCCCCCGGGACCTAGACTCAGACCACGGTATGAGCATCGCCCGGCGACAATGGGCCCGCAGCCCGATCCCGCAGGCCGGCGCCGGATCATAGCGTGGAACCATGACGACATTCACGCCTCTCCCCCATCCTCCCGGAACCGGTCGCCCCACAGGTTCGGACGCCGCCCAGGCGCGTCCCGCCGTCGAGGCTTTCAACCTGACCAAGAGCTACGGCCGCGCCGATACCAGCGTGACGGCCCTGAACGAAGTCTCGGTACGCTTCGATGCCGGTAAGTTCACGGCCATCATGGGTCCGTCCGGATCCGGCAAATCTACGCTCATGCACTGCCTGGCAGGGCTCGATACAGCCGACTCCGGCAGGATCGTCCTGGGTGGGACAGAGCTCACCGGACTCAACGACCGCCAGCTCACGGCGCTTCGCCGCGAGCGGATCGGCTTCGTCTTCCAGGCTTTCAACCTGGTGCCCACGTTGACTGCCGAGCAGAACATCACGCTTCCGCTCGCCTTGGCAGGGACAACGGCCGACGCCGGATGGCTGGAAACCGTTGTTGGCACCCTTGGGTTGAAGGACAGGTTGAAGCACCGTCCGCATGAGCTGTCCGGCGGCCAGCAGCAGCGCGTGGCGGTAGCCCGTGCGCTGCTGACGCGGCCCGACGTCGTGTTCGGTGACGAACCTACGGGCAACCTGGACTCCAAGGCGGGCGGCGAAGTGCTTGCCTTGCTGCGCCGCAGCAGCCAGGAGATGGGCCAGACCATCATCATGGTGACCCACGATCCTGTGGCGGCCAGTTACGCGGACCGGGTGGTGTTGATGAGTGACGGCGGCCTTGTGGGCGAGATCCACCAGCCGACGGCGGACTCCGTCCTGACGGCCCTCGGCAAGCTGGGGGCCTGAGGCATGTTGCGCGTTGCCCTGTCCCAGTTGACGACGCATTTCCGGCGGTTCATTGCCATCGGACTTGCCGTCATGCTGTCCGTGATGTTCCTGTCCTCAACACTCATGGTCGGCGCCAGTACCAATGCCTCTCTGGGCGCCAGTATCGGGGAGGCCTACCGCAACGCCGATCTCGTCGCCACGTCCAAAATCGGCGAAGCTTTCACCCAGGCCGCGGTGGATGCTGCGGTGTCCGCCCCGGCAGTGGAATCCAGCTACGCCGAGCGGTCCACCTACGTGACGTTCGAGGCAGGTGGGGGCGAGCAGTACGGGCGGCTTCGGAACGCGGCCCCAGCTTCCTTGGAAGGTGCCGTGCTCAGTTCCGGTTCCATGCCTGCCAACGCCCTGGAAGCGGCGATCGACGTCAAGACCGCCGGGCACCTTGGCCTGGCGGTTGGCAGCACGCTGGTATTGCAGGGCGGGGGTCCGGTCAAGAACGCGAAGGTCACCATTTCGGGCCTGCTCCAGGCCACCAACGACCCCTTCTCCTCCTCAGCGGCGCAGCTTGTTGCCACCGAGTCTGTCCTCAATGCAGTGCAGGACGCGGGCGCGGGGTACTCCGGGCTGCAGTTTGCCCTTAAACCAGGTGAAGATGTTTCTTCGGCCAAGGACTACATCGCCCACCGGATGGAAGCCGCGGGAGCGGTGGAGCCGGTGCTTGAGACCAGCCAGGAGAAGGTGACCTCAACGGTAGCCATGCTGAGCGCGGGCCAGGACCAACTGACGATTGTCCTTCTTGCCTTCGCAGGCATCGCCATCCTGGTCTCAACTTTGGTGGTGGCCAATACGTTCTCCGTCCTGGTGGCCCAGCGGACCAGGGAACTCGCGCTCCTGCGCTGCCTTGGCGCCGGACGGGGCCAGATCCGTGGGTCAGTCATGCTTGAGGCGCTTGTGGTCGGCTTCATCTCCTCGGTGCTGGGCGTCCTCGCCGCGACCGGCCTGATGACCGCCCTGATTGCATGGGCCAAGTCCCAGCCAGAGCGGGCGTTCGCAACGTTGGCGGTGCCGCCGTCGGCCATTATTGCCGGCTTGGTCGCCGGAACCCTGCTGACCGTGGTTGCGGCGCTGGTCCCGGCGAAGGCGGCCACCGCCGTCGCCCCTCTTGCCGCGCTGCGGCCGGCCGATGACGCCTCGGTGCGGAACCGTCGCGGCAAGGTCCGGCTCTTCGTGGGCCTGGCGGCTCTGCTCGGCGGAACGGTGCTGCTGGTGTACGGCAGCATCAACGTGGCGCTCGGGGTGGCCTTGGTGGGCGGCGCGGCCTCGTTTGTGGGCATCCTGCTGTGCTCCACGCTGTTCATCCCCACTGTGGTTGCCCTCGCCGGCCGCCTGGCTGCACCGGCCGGTGTCCCCGGCAAGCTCGCGGCAGTGAATGCCACCCGCAACCCTGCACGCACCTCGGCAACAGCAGCGGCGTTGTTGATCGGCGTCACCCTGGTTTCCCTCATGATGACCGGCGCAGCGACCTCCCGGCAGGCGTTCAACGACACCCTGGCGGAGAACTATCCGGTGGACCTTGCCGCTCAGACCGCGACGCAGGGGGCAGCTTCCGCCGACCCCGCACAGGCTATCCCGCGAATCAAGGGGCTCGACGGTGTCAGCGCCGCGGTCCTGCTCCAGCCTGTAGGGACGATCCAGGACGACACCTCCGGCGGAACCACCGTTTATGGACTGTCCGCAGCTGATGCCGCAGCTGTCCTGCGGGACAACCATCTGAAGCCAGGCCCCGGCACGGTTTACTTGCCCGAAGACTCGCCGAAAGGTCCAGCCACGCTGACAACGGCGGGCGGCAAGGTCACCCTCGACGCGAAGGTCCTGCGGACCCGCCACGTCCCGGCGTTCCTGGAGTCCTCCAGCCTCACCTCCGGTCCCCTGCCTGGCACACCGGGCATGGTGTGGGTGAAGCTGGACGATTCCGTGTCCGGGGACCGGGTACAGGCGCTGCAGAAGGAGATAGCCGCAACGCTGGGCGTCAATGAGAGCACCGTCAGCGGCGCCGCGATCGAGCGTGTCACGTTCAACAGCATCATCGATGTCCTCCTCCTGGTGGTCACAGGGCTCCTCGGGGTTGCTGTGGTGATCGCCTTGATAGGTGTCGCCAACACGTTGTCGCTCTCAGTCCTGGAACGGACCCGGGAGAACTCCCTCCTGCGCGCCCTTGGCCTGACGACCGGCCAGTTGCGTGGCATGTTGGCGATCGAAGCGGTGCTCGTGGCCGGCGTCGCCGCCATCATGGGCGCAGGCATGGGCATCGTGTACGGCTGGCTTGGCGCCCAAGCCACCTTGGGCGGCGTGGCGACCGTTGTTCCGACGGTACCGTGGCTCCAGCTGGCGGCGGTCTTCGGTGTCGCGGTGGTGGCTGGTCTGCTGGCTTCGGTGGTACCGGCCCGCCGCGCGGCACGCCTGTCGCCGGTTGAAGGGCTTGCCACCGCGTAACCCCTCCGGCTGCCCATGGCACGCAAACGGGAAACACTCTCCCGCTTCCCCGGTTTTATCCGGAGAAAGTGGGAGAGCGTTTCTTGTTCAGGGCTGGTAAGACCGCGAGGGTTTAAGCCTCGGCAGGTTCCTCGTAACGCGGGAAGACGGGCGCCGGTGCCGGCAGTTCGGTGCCGGCCGCCAGCGGCGTGGCGATGGCAGCGAACTGGCGTGCGTCGCCTTCCGGCTGGCCGAGGACGTCAAGGAGCTTTGCGGACGACGTCGGCATGACAGGTTGGGCGAGGATCGCTACGATCCGGACAACCTCCAACGTGACGTACAGGACCGTGTTCATGCGCTCGATGTCCGTCTTCCGCAGCACCCACGGAGCCTGTTCGGCGAAGTAGGCGTTGGTATCGCCCAATACCGTCCAAATGGCCTCGAGCGCCCGGCTGAATTCCTGCTTTTCGAAGGCACTCCGGGCCGTCTCCAGCAACGCACCGGCCTGCTCCAGGAGTGCCTCATCCTCGGACGAGAACGCGCCCGGCTGCGGAACCCTGCCCTCGCAGTTCTTCGCCACCATGGACAAGGAGCGCTGGGCAAGGTTGCCGAAGTTGTTGGCGAGGTCCGCGTTCATGCGGCCCACGATGGCCTCGTGGTTGTAGTTGCCGTCCGCGCCGAAGGGAACCTCACGGAGGAAGAAGTACCGGCACTGGTCCAGGCCGTACTGCGCCACGAAGTCCTGGGGGGCCACAACGTTGCCAAGGGACTTGGACATCTTCACACCGTTGTTGGTGAGGAAGCCATGGATCATGACGCGCTCGGGCAGTTCCAGTCCGGCACTCATCAGGAATGCGGGCCAGTAGATCGCGTGGAAGCGGGAAATGTCCTTGCCGATCACGTGCACATCGGCCGGCCAGAACTTCCTGAAGGACTCCGATTCCACATCGGGATAGCCCACACCGGTGAGGTAGTTGGTCAGGGCATCGACCCACACGTACATGACGTGCTTTTCGTCGCCCGGGACCGGAACGCCCCAGTCGAAGGTTGTACGGCTGATGGACAGGTCCTCAAGGCCGCGCTTTACAAAGCTGATCACCTCGTTGAAGCGCGACTGCGGAGCACCAAATTCGGGCCGGGCTTCGTAAAGCTCCAGAAGCTTTTCCTGGTAGTTGGAGAGCCGGAAGAAGTAGCTTTCCTCGGCGGTCCAGGTGACCAGGGTGTCGGTTTCCTTGGAGTAGCGGAGACCGTCCTCCTTCACCACGGTGTCGTCCTCGACGTAGTACGCCTCGTCACGGACCGAGTACCAGCCTTCGTATTTGGACAGGTAGATGTCGCCATTGGCTTCCATCTTCTTCCAAATGGCCTGCGATGCCGTGTAGTGGTCCGGGTCCGTGGTGCGGATGAAGCGGTCGTGCGAGATGCCCAGGTCCAGGCTCATCTGCTTGAACGCAGCGGAGTTGCGGTCCGCGAGCTGCTTGGCCGTGAGACCTTCCTTCTCGGCGGACTGCTGCATCTTGAGGCCGTGCTCGTCCGTTCCGGTCATGAAGAAAACCTCATGCCCGTCAAGGCGCTTGAAGCGCGCCATGGCATCAGTCGCAATGACCTCATAGGCGTGGCCGATATGCGGCACACCATTGGGGTAGCTGATTGCGGTGGTGATGTAGAACGGGGATTTCTCTGGAGACGTCACTCTAAGAAGTTACCTTTTTTCGGATGAAATAGCTTAGTTAAGTTCGGTCAGCGTATCGCTGAGCCGCACCAGCTCGTGGTCGTGCGAGGCCACCAGCACGGCGATGCCATCACTGGTGGTGTCCTTCAGGATGCCAATGATGCGGTTGGCGGCCGCACGGTCAAGGCTTGCCGTCGGTTCGTCCACCACCAGCACGCGGGTGCCGAGGATCAGGGCACGTGCGATCGCCACACGCTGGCGCTCACCACCGGAAAGCTGGGCCGGGCGGTGGCGCATCCGACGCCCAAGGCCCACAAGGTCCAGGAGGTCTTTCGCCATCTCCGTGCGCTGTTCGACTTCGCCGTCCGGGACAGCGGGCAGCAGCACGTTCTCCAAGGCGCTCATGCCATCGATCAGTGCACCACCCTGGTCCACGTAACCGATCAGCGCCCGGCGGCGGTCCGCGATTTCGTCGTCGCCCATGGCCTCCAGCGGTTGGCCCTCCCAGAAGACCTTGCCCGACGTCGGCAGCGTCAGTCCGGCGCTGACCGTCAGGATGCTGGTCTTGCCGGAGCCGCTTCGGCCTGCGACACAGTGCATTTCGCCGGCGTGGAGGGTCAGGTTGAAGTCGTCGACGACGTCGACTTCCTCAGCGCCGCCCTTGTCGCCGCCGTAGTGGATGGTAACCCGGCTCAGTTCCAGGGGTGTTGCGTGGTCAGCGGCCCTCACGATGGTGTTGGCCCTGGTCTGCAGCGACTCTTCCGTGGATTCCGGGGTGGCCGTCAGCTCGGGGTTGAGGTTGTCAGTCATTTGACTACTTTCGTTGCAATGGGAATCCAGCAAATTACGGCCAGCAGGCCGGCGAGCCCGGCCCACAGGGCTGCGTAGGGGGCCAGGAGCAAACCCAGCCCCAGGGCACCGAGGACACCCAGGGGAAGTGCCACTGTGCCGACAAGTGCGTTTTCGAAGAACCGGACCTGGCCCAGCATGTCCGGGTTCCAGCCCATGGCCCGCAAGGTACCAAGGTATTCCCGCTTGGCATGGAGCTCGAACCTGCCGGTGACCAGGGTCAGCAAGAGGCCCACCACGACGCCGAAGACGGCGAGGATCACGCTCGGTAAAGCAATGCTGGCAGCGGCCAGGCCACTGAGGGCGCTGGCACCCGCCGCGCGGGGGATGTCGATCAGCAGGGCGATCAGGGCACCCACAGCGGCGCCAAACACACCGACTGCGACAGCCAGGGAGATGGAGTTGAAGCGGTTGGTGGTCAGCTGCCTGTTGGCGAACGTCAGGGGTGAGTCAACGGTGACCAGCCGCTCGTCGTGCTGGGGTTCCTGGTCAATCACCACACGGTGCCGCAACTGCTGCGCTGCCAGGAGGGCAGCGGCACTGTAGATGACCAGCATGGTCACCGACACGATGACGGTGGCGATGTTCCAGCTCAGGAGGCTGAGGATGACGCCTGCAGCGGCCAGGGCCGCAGCGCCTACGGCGAACTCTTCGAGCACCCAGGACCGGATGCGCTTTTGCGTCCAGCCCATGGCCCGGAGGATGCCTGCCTCGCTTCTGCGCTGGCGGATGTAGCTGACAGTGGACGCTCCGGTGAGGAGCGTGGCGCCCAGCAACGTCAGGAACAGCAGCGTGATGTTGGTTCCGGTCAGGGAGCCGGAGACGGCGTCAGCCGCATTTTGCCGGACCCATGACTGCTGGACGGTGCCCAGCGGAGACTCCTTGCCGGCGTCGTCCTTGCTGTATCCGGGCACGAAGATGTTGGCGTCTTCACGAGCGGAGCCGGCCACGACAGTGGCTTCCAGACCGAGCTCGCGGATCTGTGCAGCCAGCTTCTCGACCTCGGGCTGGGCTGTCTTCCAGTTGCCGGTGGCGGAGGCCCGGACCCGCACGGCGTCAATGACGTTGGCGTTGGAGTCGTAGCCACGGGCAGCTGCAAGGCCGTAGTAATCGGTGATGGCGCCTGCGGACTGGCTGACCAGACCCGTTGCGCTGAGGGAGGGCTTGAGCTCCGAGCCCGCAACGTCTTTGCCTTCGGCGTCCTTGGTCAGGGTCATGGGCGTTGGGTCGTAACCGCCCAAGGGCAGTTTGTTCACGTCACCGGCCGCAGCCTGGACCGCGGCGGGGTCAAAGGTGCCATAGACCATGGGCAGGGGTGCCGCCGGCTTCTTGCCGGTCTCAAGGTCTTCGCGGTACGAGCGCTCGTCCACGGGCTTGCGCTGGGTCTGGTCCACGGCAGCGCCGAAGGAGGACTTCTCAGGCAAACGGTTGACCGTTACCCAGTCCCCCGGCGTCGCGCTCTTGTCGGAAGCACCGTTGGCGGCTTCGTCGCCGTCCTTGTACTTCGGGGCGGCGGCGAACGCAGTGCTCCAGGTGGCGGGGTCGTAAAGGCCCTGGCTGAAGGCGGCGGTGCTGCCCAGCAACTGGCTGTGGTCAGTGGATCCGGGCCACTGCAGCGCGAACGGAGACTTCGAAACGAACGGCAGGTAGTCCTTGTCCAAGGACTTGGTGACGGTTCCTACGTCCTTGACCACGTTCCCGTTGGAGTCCAGTTCCTCGATCTTCACCGAGTACTTCAGGTCCAGGGACGTGCCCGTGCGGACGATCAAGGGAATGGCCTTCGAATCAGCGGTCAGAAGTCCGTCCCGTTTGGCCTGCTGGTACTGCGTCATCAGCGGCGCCCAGTACTTGAGCTTCACACCGAGGAAATCCGGTCCCTCTTCAAGCTGGTCCATGGTGAGGCCCGTGGTGAAGAGGCTTTCGAAGTGGCGGCCGATCGCGCCGGCGTCGCGGGCGTCTGCGGGCGGAGCCTTCTCCAGCGGCGCGAGGAAGTCGCCGGCCGAACCCAGCAGCGCCCTTTCGGCGGCTGGATCAACGGCGACGACGGACTCTGTCACCTCGGGCGCCATGGGAAGGGCGACGGAGAGATTGAAGAGGTTGTGCTCGGAGCCGAGAGCGGGCGCCGGGAATTTGATGCCCGTTTCGCCGTCGGGGCCGGCAATGCGAACGTTGCTGCCGCCTGCTGCCTGCTGCTGTAGCAGGCGGCCCTTGCCCAAGGTGCCTTCGGCGCTGGTCTTGAAGAGTGTTTGCTCCTTGACGCCGTCAGAGCTCGTGGCCGACGCGGTCAAGCGGTACTTCTTGGGAGAATCGGAGAACACCGACTCCGCGGCGGGCCACTTGCTGGAATCCATGGCTGAGGGGTCACCGGCCGTTACGGCTCCGGCGAGTCCTGAGTTGTACCCCAGGTAGTCCATCGCGTTCAGGCGCGGAGCTTCAAGGTTCTGGGACACCCGCGAGACCAGGCTGATGGGGGCTGCCACGGCTGTCTGGCCCATGCCCCGGATTTTCTCCAACTGGTCAAAGCTGATTCCGCCTTGGCCATTGGCGATTTCCGGCTGGATCAGGGAACCACCGTCGTCCTTTTGTGACTGGTCAGGCTTGGCCTGGACCAGGATGTCGTAGAGTCCCCGCGAGTTCTCGTCCACTGTCCGGTTCAGGGCCGCCTGCGACTGGCTCTGGACGAGGACGGACAAGCACATTGCGACGATCAAAATGGCCGCGGTCAGCAGCAGCACACGGCTTCTGATGAACCTTTGGACGGCGTTCATTGGGCTCCCTGAGACCTTGATTGCGGGCGCGCACACGTGGTCCGGTAATCCTGAAAAGACACAGCGGAATACCGGGCTGGGTGTGCTGAAAGTTGTGGCCGGCCTGCTGCCGGGTCCGAATCCCGGACCCAGCCATTGTAAGCAGACCGGCCACTTCTGCGTGCCAAAGGTGTGTCGCCGGCACGCGGACTTCAGCTGATGTGAATCAGTCCTAGTCCTCCAGGTCCACTTCGCGTACCATGTCTGCACCGATACCGGCCTTGATGGCTTCCAGTACCTGCTGCGGAACAGAGCTGTCGATGGTCAGCAGCGCAAGAACCTGGCCGCCTTCGGTCTGGCGGGCCACCTGCATGCCGCCGATGTTGATGTTGTTCATGCCGAGAATGTGGCCGATAGTGCCGATCACGCCCGGGCGGTCGGCGTATGCCACCACCACGAGGTGCTCGCTGATTGGGATCTCGACGTCGTAGCCGTTGACACCAACGAGTTTCTCCACCTGCTTGGGACCCGTCAGCGTACCTGCCACGGAGATCTGCGAACCGTCGCTGAGGGCACCGCGGATGGTCAGAACGTTGCGGTAGTCCTCGGCGTCCGGAGTCGTGATGAGCCGGGTGTTGATGCCGCGCTGCTCGGCGATGACCGGCGCGTTGACGTAGGAAACCTGCTCCGTGACAACATCGGCGAACACACCCTTCAGCGCTGCCAGCTCGAGCACTTTGACGTCCAGGGCGGCGATCTCACCGGCAACTTCGACGTCGATCTGCGTCAACGAAGCGTGGGTGAGCGCAGTGAAGATCCGGCCCAGCTTTTCGATCAGCGGGATGCCGGGACGAACGTCGGGAGCAATGACGCCACCGGCAACATTCACGGCATCGGGCACGAGCTCGCCGGCGAGGGCCAGGCGGACGGACTTGGCGACGGAAACGCCGGCCTTTTCCTGGGCTTCGTCGGTGGATGCGCCGAGGTGCGGGGTCACAATGACGTTGTCGAGTTCGAAGAACGGCAGGTCGGTGCTGGGCTCCTTGACGAAAACGTCAACGCCGGCGCCGGCAATCTGGCCTTCCTTCAACGCGATGAAAAGGGCTTCCTCATCAACCAGGCCACCACGGGCAACGTTGATCACATACGCGGATTCCTTCATCTTGCGGAAGGCGTCGGCGCCCAGCATGCCCACGGTTTCCGGCGTCTTGGGCATATGGATGGTGATGAAGTCGGAGTTCTCCAAAAGTTCATCGAGCGTGACCAGCTTGACGCCCAGCTGCGCGGCCCGGGCAGAGGTGATGTAGGGGTCGTAGGCGAGGATTTCGGTTTCGAAGCCCTGGAGCCGTGCTGCCACCAAGGCGCCGATGCGGCCCAGGCCGATGATGCCGATCTTCTTCTCGAAGAGTTCAATGCCGGTGTACTTGGATCGCTTCCATTCGCCGTTCTTCAGCGCCGAGCTGGCCTGCGGAATGTGGCGGGCGAGGCTGAGGATGTGACCCACAGTGAGTTCAGCGGCCGAGACGATGTTGGACGTCGGTGCGTTGACCACCATGACGCCGGCCTGCGTCGCGGACTTGATGTCCACGTTGTCCAGTCCTACTCCGGCACGGGCAATGACCTTGAGGTTCTTCGCTGCGGCGATAGCCTCGGCGTCCACCTGGGTGGCTGAGCGGACCAGGATGGCATCGACGTCGGCGATGGCAGACAGCAGCTGGGAACGGTCGGCACCGTCGGTCTGGCGGATTTCAAAATCCGGGCCCAATGCCTCGACTGTTGCGGGCGAAAGTTCCTCAGCGAGGAGGACAACGGGTTTGCTGGCTGACACGGGGTGGCACCTTACTTTGGACAACTTGGGACAGAACTGGACAAGGAGCGGATGCGTGGCCCGGGGCACGGCGCCGGGACCAGCCCAGAATATCGAATCCGGGCCTTGTTTCCGGTGCCGGCGAGGGATGTTACGGCCGGACCGGAAGCGATGTGAAGAACTTCACAGCACCACCGGGCATGCAATTCGGTGGACAAACGGTGCTGGAAACGGCGGCGCCCGCCCGGCTGAATATCGCCGGACGGGCGTCGCTGCTTAATGCTGGTGCAGGGCTGCTGCCACGCGGGGCAATCAGCGGGCTGCGGAACCCTCGACGTAGTCGGCGTCCTGCTGCTGCCAGGAGAACAGTGAACGCAGCTCGCGGCCAACTTCCTCGATCGGGTGCTGCTCGGCCTTGGCGCGGAGTTCCTTGAACTCGGTTGCGCCGTTGTCCTGGTCGTCGATGAAGCGCTTTGCGAAAGCACCGTTCTGGATGTCCGCGAGGACAGCCTTCATGTTTTCCTTCACCTCGGGGGTGATGACCCGGGGACCGGAGACGTAGTCACCGTACTCAGCGGTGTCGGAAACGCTCCAGCGCTGCTTGGCGATGCCGCCCTCCCACATGAGGTCAACAATGAGCTTGAGCTCGTGGAGAACCTCGAAGTAGGCGATCTGCGGCTGGTAGCCGGCTTCGGTGAGGGTTTCGAAGCCGTACTGGACGAGCTGGGAAACGCCACCACAAAGGACGGACTGCTCGCCGAAGAGGTCGGTTTCGGTCTCTTCGGTGAAAGTGGTCTTGATGACGCCGGCGCGGGTGCCGCCGATTGCCTTGGCGTAGGACTTGGCCAGATCCCAGGCGGAACCGGAAGCGTCCTGCTCGACAGCGATGATGTCCGGGATGCCACGGCCGGCTTCGAATTCGCGGCGCACAGTGTGGCCCGGCGCCTTCGGAGCGATCAGGATGACGTCAACGCCGGCCGGCGCCTCGATGTAGCCGAAGCGGATGTTGAAGCCGTGGGCGAACGCCAGTGCCTTGCCCTCGGTCAGCTTGTCCTTGATGGAGTCGTTGTAGATTGCGCGCTGGTGCTGGTCCGGTGCCAGGATCATGATGACGTCGGCCCATTCGGCGGCGTCGGCAACGTTCTTGACCGTGAAACCTGCGTCCTCGGCCTTGGCGGCCGACTTCGAGCCGTCCTTGAGTGCAATAACAACCTCGACGCCGGAATCGCGCAGGTTCAGTGCGTGGGCGTGGCCCTGGGAGCCGTAGCCAACGATGGCTACCTTGCGGCCCTGGATGATCGACAGGTCTGCGTCGTCGTCGTAGAACATTTCAGTCACTTGCGTAACTCCTCTTGAGTGGTTTTTCGTAGATATTGATGTGGTGCTGCGGTTCTGGACGCAACGCTCGGCAGGATGGGCCAACGACATCCGCTGACCCATCACGCCTGGTTTTACGCGGAGCGTAGCGCCCTGTCACTCATGGAGCGGGATCCCCGTCCAACGGCCAAGGTGCCGGACTGCACGATTTCACGGATGCCGAACGGCTCGAGCACTGACAAGAGTGCAGCGAGCTTCTCGGGGGTACCGGTTGCCTCGATCACCAACGAGTCTGTGGACACGTCGACGACCGCGGCACGGAACAGGTCTGCAGCCTGGGTAACCTGCAGACGTGTCGCGGCATCCGCACGTACCTTGACCAGGATGTGGTCACGCTGTACGGAAGATTCGGAAGTCAGCTCCACAATTTTGATCACGTTGACCAGTTTGTTGAGCTGCTTGGTGACTTGCTCGATGAGGTCGCCGTCGGCATCGACGACGACCGTCATGCGGGACATCCCTGGAACCTCGGTGGGGCCCACGGCAAGTGAATTGATGTTGAACGCGCGCCGGGCGAAGAGGCTGGCCACGCGGGTCAGCACGCCGGGCTTGTCTTCGACCAGAACGGACAATGTGTGACGGGTCATGCCTAGTCCTCCTCTTCCCATTCCGGGGTCATGTTGCGGGCAACCTGGATCTGGTCGTTGCTGACACCCGAGGGCACCATCGGCCACACCATGGAGTTGGGGCTCACAACGAAGTCGATGACCACCGGGCGGTCATTGATCTCAAGCGCCTTCTGGATGGTGGCGTCGATGTCCTCGTCGCGCTCACAACGCAAGGCTGCACAACCATAGGCGTCCGCCAGCTTGACGAAGTCCGGAATCCGGACGGTGTCGTGGCCAGTGTTCAAATCGGTGTTCGAGTAGCGGCCTTCGTAGAACAGGGTCTGCCATTGGCGGACCATGCCCAGCGAGGAGTTGTTGATGATGGCCACCTTGATGGGGATGTTGTTGATGGCGCAGGTAGCCAGTTCCTGGTTGGTCATCTGGAAGCAGCCGTCTCCGTCAATGGCCCAGACCACTCGGTCCGGCTCACCAACCTTGGCACCCATCGCTGCCGGAACGGAGTAACCCATGGTTCCTGCACCACCTGAGTTCAGCCAGGCATGGGGGCGCTCGTACTTGATGAACTGGGCGGCCCACATCTGGTGCTGGCCAACGCCTGCAACATAGATGCCTTCCGGACCCGTGAGTTCACCGATCCGCTTGATGACGCGCTGCGGGGCAGACAGTCCGTCTTCGGGCTCCGTCCAACCCAGCGGGTAGGTATCGCGCAGGTTGCCCAGGAAGGCCCACCACGCGTCGAGGTCCGGAGCGCCGCTCTGCTCGAACTGGGCCTTCACGGCCTCCGTGAGTTCCGGGATGATTTCCTTGACCGAACCGACGATCGGGACGTCGGCTGTACGGTTCTTGGAGATTTCCGCGGGATCGATGTCGGCGTGGATGACCTTCGCAAAGGGCGCGAAGGTCTTCAGGACACCTGTCACGCGATCATCGAAGCGCGCGCCGAGGGTGATCAACAGATCTGCCTGCTGGAGGGCGGTGACCGCCGAGACCGAACCGTGCATGCCGGGCATGCCGACGTGCTGCGGGTGGGAGTCCGGGAACGCTCCACGGGCCATCAGGGTGGTGACCACAGGGGCGCCGGTAGCCAGCGCCAGTTCCATCAGTTCGGCAGATGCGTGGCCCTTGACCACACCGCCGCCCACGTAGAGAACAGGCTTGCTGGATGCTGCGATCAGCTTGGCAGCTTCGCGGACCTGCTTGTTGTGCCCACGGACCACGGGACGGTACCCGGGAAGATCCACCTTCGGTGGCCAGGAGAAGGTCATCTGGCCAACCTGGGCATCCTTGGCGATATCCACCAGGACAGGACCGGGCCGGCCGGTGGATGCCAGGTGGAAAGCTTCGGCCATGACATGCGGGATGTCGTTGGGGTCGGTCACCAGGAATGAGTGCTTGGTGATGGGCATCGTGATTCCCACGATGTCCGCTTCCTGGAAGGCATCGGTACCGATGACTCCGCTGGCGACCTGGCCGGTGATGGCCACCATCGGCACGGAGTCCATGTGGGCATCCATGATGGCGGTAACGAGGTTGGTGGCACCGGGTCCGGAGGTGGCGATGCAAACGCCAACCCGTCCGGTAACCATGGCGTAGCCTTGCGCGGCGTGGCCGGCTCCCTGTTCGTGACGGACCAGGATGTGATTCATGCTGGAGGCCATCAAGGGGTCATAGGTGGGCAGGATCGCGCCACCGGGCAAACCGAAAATATCGTCCACGCCGAGTTCTTCGAGCGAACGGACAATTGCTTGCGAGCCGGTCATCACCGTCGGGGGTACAACGGTGTTCGGCCCAAGTACAGGAGAGAGAGGTGCAGCAGCGTCGACGACGGCTTCAGCCGTGCGGTCGACCTTTTCCGGAGCTTTGTGGGCTCCAGCGGACTTTGCAGCCATCAGCGAGGGGCTGATCGGCGATCCTTTGCTCATCGGACTCTTCCTTAGTGGATCTTCAGTTGATGTGTCTTGCTTCGGGGAATAAAAAAACCCCTCAGCCTTGCGGCTCTTCGAGGGGTTTGCGCGTGACGGTTCGTTACCAGTCGGGCTAAGCCACGCGCTTGGTAAGGACGACGACGCCGACGGTAACGAATGTGATCATGCGTTCAGTGTTCCCTCAAAGTGAGATACGTGTCAATTGACCACTATCGTATCTCACTATTTGGACAGCGATGTCCGCCTGCCGGACTCCGCTCCGAGGTCGGAGCGGAGCCATGGAAAGGAAATTATCCGCAGTAGGCTCCCGTGGAAGCACTGTGGACCAGTTTGGCGTACTTGGCGAGGACACCCTTGGTGAACTTGGCGGGAAGGGGCTGCCAGCCCTCCTTGCGGGCTTCGAGCTCCGCTTCATCGACCAGGAGGTCGAAGGAGCGGGCAGCGATGTCGACGCGGATGCTGTCGCCGTCCTGCACGAAGGCGATCGGACCGCCGTCGACGGCTTCAGGCGCAACGTGGCCGATGCACAAGCCGGTGGTGCCTCCCGAGAAGCGGCCGTCGGTCAGCAACAGCACATCCTTGCCGAGGCCAGCACCCTTGATGGCGCCGGTAATGGCAAGCATTTCGCGCATGCCGGGGCCGCCCTTGGGGCCTTCGTAACGGATAACCACGACGTCGCCCTTGTGGATCTCGCCGTTGTCCAAAGCATTGAGGGCACCTTGCTCGCGCTCGAACACGCGGGCCGTTCCTTCAAAGACGTCAGCGTCGAAGCCGGCGCTCTTGACCACGGCACCCTCCGGAGCCATGGTGCCGTGAAGGATGGTGATGCCGCCGGTCTTGTGGATCGGGTTGTCCAGGGCGCGGAGGATCTTGCCATCAAGGTCCGGCGGGTTGATCGAGGCGAGGTTTTCGGCGAGGGTCTTGCCGGTAACGGTGAGGCAGTCGCCGTGCAGCAGACCGGCGTCGAGCAGTGCCTTCATGATGACCGGCACGCCACCGATCTTGTCCACGTCGGTCATGACGTAGCGGCCGAAGGGCTTGAGGTCACCCAGGTGTGGGATTTTGTCGCCGATGCGGTTGAAGTCATCAAGCGTCAGCTCGACTTCGGCTTCGCGGGCGATGGCGAGCAAGTGCAATACGGCGTTGGTGGACCCGCCGAAAGCCATGGTGACGGCGATGGCATTCTCGAACGCCTTCTTGGTCATGATGTCGCGGGCGGTGATGCCCAGGCGCAGGAGGTTGACTACAGCTTCGCCGGACTTGCGCGCAAAGTCATCACGACGGCGGTCTGCCGACGGCGGTGCCGCCGACCCCGGCAGGGACATGCCAAGGGCCTCTCCGATGCACGCCATGGTGTTGGCCGTGTACATGCCGCCGCAGGCACCCTCGCCCGGACAAATGGCTTTTTCGATGCGGGTGAGGTCTTCCATGCTCATCTTGCCGGCGGCGCAGGCACCCACCGCTTCGAAGGCGTCGATGAGAGTGACTTCCTTCTCCGAACCGTCTTCGAGTTTGACCCAGCCAGGCATGATCGAGCCGGCGTAGAGGAACACCGAGGCCAGGTCCAGGCGGGCTGCTGCCATGAGCATCCCGGGAAGGGACTTGTCACAGCCGGCCAGCAAAACCGAACCATCGATGCGCTCGGCCTGCATCACGGTTTCCACGGAGTCGGCAATGACTTCACGGGAGACGAGCGAGAAGTGCATGCCCTCGTGGCCCATGGAAATGCCATCTGAAACGGAGATCGTGCCAAATTGCATCGGGAAGCCACCGCCGGCATGGACGCCTTCCTTGGCGCCCTGCGCGAGCCGGTTAAGGGAGAGGTTGCAGGGGGTAATTTCGTTCCACGAGCTCGCGACACCAATCTGGGGTTTGGCAAAGTCGTCATCGCCCATGCCGACCGCGCGGAACATGCCACGGGCAGGAGCGGCATGGATGCCATCGGTGACCACCCGGCTGCGGGGTTTGATGTCCGGCGTGTTGTCTGTAGCAATGTTGGTGTCGGTCATGACCAAAGTCTATGTGTACCTGGTGGCGGCTGGGCTTGTTCCCCGCCGGGTTAAGCCCGAACCGGCAAATATTGCGCTAACCCGCCACCCGTGAGGTCCACCCGCAGGGTCAGGATTCGTCCAGCTGGCCGGCGATCCCGGCCGCCTCGGCCTGGAGCATGTCCAGTACACGGGCAATCGTGGATCGTGCGGCCACCTCCTGCCGCGCCAGGGCGACAATGCTTCTGCTCGCCTTCACTCCCGTCAAAGGCCGTAGGACCAATCCCCTCCGTGCACTCGCACGGGCCGTATAGCGGGGAAGGAGGCAAATACCGTGTCCAGCTCCCACCAAAGCCTCCAGCACCCGCAGGTCCGGATAGCGCTGGCCGCGCGTGGCGTGCTTACCTGCATGGACTTCGATTTGCCGAAGGACAGCGTCAAAAGGGAATCCTTCCGGAACGCCAATCCAAGGGTGGTCCACCACATCCTCCGGAGTCAGCCGTGCTTTGGACGCCAGCGGGTGCCCGGCAGGCATTGCGACGTCGAGTGCTTCCTCCAGCAGCGGGATTACCGCGAGTCCGCGCCGGGCAAAGACCTCGGGGCCGTCCACGCTGTGGGCCAGCACGATGTCATAGTCGGCCACCAACGGAGCGAAATGTGCCGTGCCCGGATCCTCGAAATGGGCATCGAAGCCCAGCCCCTCCACGGCTGCCACACGATGCAGCATTCCCGGCAGCAGCATCTCCGCTGCGCTGGGAAAGAACGCCGCTGAAACGTGGGTCTGCCAGCCTTTCCGGTAGCTGTCCACGGTGGATTCGGCGCGGGCCATGGCGGTGGCGATTTCGGCTGCTGCGGCCGCCATGGCCTGTCCGGCTTCAGTGAGTTGCACTCCCCTGCCGGCCTTTTCCACCAGGGTTACTCCCAATTCGGCCTGCAGTGTCTTCAACTGCTGGGAAACGGCAGACGCGGTGACATTCATCGCATCTGCAGTGGCGCCCACGCTTTGGCGGTCAGCCAACTCGCGCAGGATCTGCAGCCTTTTGAAGTCCATGCAGCCAGACTAGGTGACTCGAAGGAATTCACTCCAAAGAAATTGCCGGCCGCCCTTCCTAAGTAATCTGATCAATTCCGGGACCGGCCGCTCAAACGCTGGACAGCCCAATAGCAGGCACGTAACGTCGGAAATACCACGTACTGCACCCCTGTGAGCAGAAGGGCACCCGCCATGGATTGGTTAATTTGGGTCATTGTCATTGTCTTGGTCGTCGCGATTGTTTGGTGGCTCATGAGCCGCAACAAAACCTCGAATACCGCCGCAAGCCAGCCTCCCGCAGCAATGGAGCCCACCAATACCGGGACCGTGCCGGATCCCGGTGCGGTGACGGCCGGAGTCGCCGGACTGGCCGGAGTGACCAACCTGGGCAAGGCAGCCGCCGAGGGCAGCGGACCAACCGGCGACGAACCGCCCAGTGAAGTTCAGGACAGTGAAGTTGAACGCGCTGAAGTTCAGCACAGTGAAGTTGAACGCGCTGAAGAAGCAGTAGAACCTGCCGGCGAAACAGCTGGACCTGCCGTTGGCGAAGCAAGCGTTCAACCTGGGGATTTCGACGCCAACGCCGAGCGGCATGAGCCCGCAACGCCGGGCCTGACGGTCGATGAACCCGTCATCGCTGTCCCGGTTGTCGAGGAGCCGGTGGTGGACGAACCGGTAGTGGACACCGATGCCAAACTGCATTCGGCGGACGCCGGCGACGTAGACGACTGGCAGGATGCGCCCGTGGGAGGGGTCACAGCAGACGACGTCGCCAGGGCCGATGAGGCAGCCGACAAAGCCGAATGGGAATCATCCTGGACTGATGCAGGAGGCGCCCCGGTCCATCACCAGGAGTACACCGCTCCACACTCCCCCACGCTTCCCGGTGCCGAAAGCGCCGCCGCTGAAGACACTGTTGAAGACACCGCAGCTGAAGGCACCACAGCTGAAGAAACCCCAGTTGAAGAAACCGGCCCGTCCGGACACCTCGCGGCGGAGGAACCCTACGGAACCGGTTCGTCCAGCACGCAGCGCGAAGGCCATCCGGTCAAGGCAATTGCGGCGACCATGACCTACCACGATGAAGACGCCGCTGATTACAACGACGTCGAAGCCGACGTCTGGTTCGAATCCGCCGCCCACGCTGAAGCCGCCGGATTCCGACCACCCCGGCGCAGCAGACACTGAACAGCAGGCACTGAGCAGCAGGCACTGAACGGGCCGCCAGGAATCCCTGGCGTCAGGAACCAGCACACACGGTCACAGGAACCAACACACAGGGTCATGGGGCAACGGAGCGTGGGAAAACAGTCATCAAGACAACGGCGCCTGGCGGCGGGCTTCGCGCTTGCCCTGGCGGTGACAATTTCAGCCTGCACTGGAGACACCTCTTCGCCCGGCACTGCCGCCACCCCACCTCCTGCCGGCTCCGGAACCGGCCAGGCTCCGCAGACGACACTGCCGTCGCCTGATGTCCTGCAAAAGCTCGACGTCGGCTTGCAGCTGCCGTGGTCTGTGGTCTTCCTGCCGGACGGCACCGCCGTGGTGTCCGAACGTGATTCAGCGAAAGTCGTGAAGATCAAGGACGGCCGCGCGACCCCCATAGCCGAGGTACCCGGCGTCGTTCCTGGAGGAGAAGGCGGGTTGCTGGGACTTGCCTTGTCGCCATCCTTCGCCTCCGATCGCTGGCTCTATGCCTACCTGACGTCGGCAACTGACAATCGGATCGCCCGGATGCGCCTCAGCGAGGATGCCTCGGGGGCTTTGGGCCTTGGGCCGCCCGAGGTCATCTTCGCGGGCATCCCGAAGGCCTCTACCCATAACGGAGGGCGTATTCGCTTTGGCCCGGACGGGATGCTCTACGTCGGCACCGGAGACTCCCAGCGGAGGGAGCAGCCGCAGGACACGAACGCTCTGGGCGGCAAGATCCTACGCCTGACCCCGGAGGGGCGCCCGGCACCTGGCAATCCTTTCGGGGACAGTCCCGTTTACAGCTACGGGCACCGGAACGTCCAAGGCCTGGCCTGGGATGCCGACGGCAGGCTGTGGGCAAGCGAGTTCGGCCCCGATGTGGATGACGAGCTGAATCTCATCACACCAGGAGGCAACTACGGCTGGCCGCTGGTGACGGGAGCACCAGGCCGAAGCGGACTGACCGACGCGAAGGTCGTTTGGCCCTCGACGGCCGAGGCTTCGCCGAGTGGACTGGAAATCGTCAATGGGGTGGCTTACACCGGCGCCCTTCGTGGCCAGCGGCTCTGGGCCGTTCCCCTCGACGGTCCAACAGCACAAACTCCTGTGGCTTATTTCACAGGTGAATACGGCCGTTTGCGCGACGTCGCCCGTGCTCCGAACGGCGATCTGTGGGTGCTCAGCAACAACAAAAACCCTGACTTTGCGCTGATTTTGCGGGGCAACCCGTGAAGCGCGCCAAGCGCGGGATCCCGATTTCACACTTCGGACCAAGTCGTGTAGAGTTACATGTCGTTGCGGAGATCGCCGGGGAAGGAAACGCCCCACGGATGATCGAAATCAACAGCTGCACCTCTAGCTCAACTGGCAGAGCAATTGACTCTTAATCAATGGGTTCCGGGTTCGAGTCCCGGGGGGTGCACCACTGAAAGACCCTGGAGTGAATTCACTCCAGGGTCTTTTGTTTTTCCTCTGGAATGCAACCGCACACCGTGGTGGGCGTCACCTTGAGCGTGGTTTTGAACCCACGAATTGTGGTGTAGAGTTATTTGTCGTTGCGGAGGTCCGCAGGGAATGGGAATTCCTTCCGGGACCGAAACAATAGCTGCACCTCTAGCTCAACTGGCAGAGCAATTGACTCTTAATCAATGGGTTCCGGGTTCGAGTCCCGGGGGGTGCACAAAGGCAAAAGGCTCCGGATCGTTTACACGATCCGGAGCCTTTACTTTTTGTACCGGCAGGAATTCCCGGCGGTACAAGTGCCCGGCCGGTTTTGAATCAGGCCTGCGGCACGTCGCTTTGGACTTCCTGGGATTCCTGCTCCGGCGCTGGCAAGCCCGCGAGCCCCCGGACAACTATCCTGAGTTCCTCGCGCAGCCTCGCAGTATCCACAGCAACGGGCGACAGCACTTCCTGCTCCAGCTTCACAGCTTCCGCAAGGGCTGCACTGCCGGCCTCTGTCAGGGTGACCACGTGGCTTCTGCGGTCAGAGTCGCTGCGCTGGCGGGTAACGTGCCCGTGCAACTCAAGCCTGGCAAGGGTGGTCCCCATGGTCTGGGCTTTGACCCTCGCAACTTCGGCCAATGCCGCCTGGGTAATTGCACCCTTGGCTGCAAGTACTTGCATGGCAATGACACCGGCGTGGGTAAGGCCGATGGACTTCAATTTTTCGTTCCACGAGATTTCCACCAGGCGCGCAGCTGTCGAAAGCAGTCGGGTAGTGGGCCATCTCTCCATATCTGGCATGCCGACAGTATATGCGCGCAAGGGCCGGGGACGCGGCTTCTGCGGTCTAAACTGGGAAATCGCGACCGAAAGCAAGGAGCATATTTTGGCGGAACGACTTATCCCGGGCAACGAGGCACCGGACTTCACCCTGCAGGACGCATCGGGCAAAAACGTCAGTTTGTCCGACTTCCGCGGCCGTAAAACCATCATCTACTTCTACCCGGCTGCTTCGACCCCCGGGTGCACCAAAGAGGCGTGTGACTTCAGGGACACTCTGGGATCCCTGCAGGCAGCCGGCTACGAAGTTGTTGGAGTCTCTCCCGATCCTGTGGAAGCCATCGCCAAATTTGCCGCGGAAGAGCAGCTCACTTTCCCCCTCCTGTCCGACCAGGAACACACCGTCGCTGACGCCTACGGGGCATGGGGCGAGAAGAAGAACTACGGCCGGACCTACCAGGGGCTGATCCGTTCCACCATCGTGGTAGACCCTGATGGAAAGGTTTCCCTGGCCCAATACAACGTCCGCGCTACAGGCCATGTAGCCAAGCTGCGCCGGGACCTCAAGCTGGACCAGTAGCGGGTACACTGGAGGCCGTATATGGCATGGGGCACCCCAAGGGGGCCCTGATGCCCGCCAGCGCGAGTGGTGAAATTGGCAGACACGCAGGATTTAGGTTCCTGTGCCTTCGGGCGTGGGGGTTCAAGTCCCCCCTTGCGCACAAGTGTTAAGTAAGGCCGTGGCCAAGGGCACGCGGAACACCCCCGGCTGCAGAGCCGGGGGTTTTTCCTCAAGCAGCGGGGATAGCTTCCTGAAAAAGCGCTGGAAGGTGCATTCAGGACGTTCAACTAGACTGGATTGCGGTCTGGCCTAAGCCGGCCATGGCATTCCAACCGGCTTGAGGGGACAAGAGTGGCAAGCAGCAAAATGCGGAGCCTGACCGTGCAGTTGCTCAAGGTGGGCTCTGTTTTTGCGGTATTGGGGCTCACGGCATGCACAGGAGTGCCCGGTCCAGCGCCGTCGTCGTCGACCGGAAGCTCCGCCACGGCCGAGCCGGCTGCCACCTTCAACTTCGGCACGGCCTCGATGCCCTTGGGCCTTGACCCCGCCATGACGGCCGATTCCGAGTCCTACCGCGTGACGCGCCAGGTCCTTGAGGGACTGGTAGGCGTCGACGGATCAACCGGAGAGACCACTCCCCTGCTGGCTACGGAGTGGAAGGACAGCAACAACGGGCTGACGTACGACTTCACCCTCCGTTCCAAAGTCACCTTCCACGATGGAACACCCTTCGACGCCACGGCAGTTTGTGCCAACTTCAACCGCTGGTTCAGTTTCCCGGCCGATCTTCGGAAGCAAGCACCGGGAATCTCGTTCCAGGGCGTCTTCAAGGCCTACTCCGACGAGCCCGTGTTCTCCATCTTCAAGGACTGCAAGGTGGTCTCAGCCACCGACGTGCAGATCAACCTGACCAGGCCCTTCACCGGATTCCTGCAGGCCCTGACGCTTCCGGCCTTCGCCATCTCTTCCCCGGCGGCACTGGAGTCGCAACGTGCCAATGTGCTGGACCAGACCCGGAACGGCCAAGCCGTCTCCGCCTACGCGGGCCACCCGGTGGGCACTGGTCCGTACGAATTTGGAACCTGGGACGAGAACAAGATCACACTCCAAAGCTACAAAGGCTATTGGGGCAACAGGGGCCAGATAGCCACCATCAACTTCATCCCCTACGACCGCGCCGAGACACGGCAGCAGGCTCTTCTGGATGGCAAGATCGACGCGTACGACCTCGTAACGCCGGCAACCTTCGACCAACTGGTCAAGAAGGGCGTCCAGATCATCCAACGGGACCCGTTCTCTGTCATGTACCTGGGCATCAATCAGGCAGTTGCACCCTTGGACAAGCTTGAAGTCCGCCAGGCCATTGAGATGGCCGTGGACAAGGAATCCCTGATCCGCAAGTTCTTCATCGACAACACTGCCCAGGCGTCCCAGTTCGTGCCGCCCAAGCTCAGCGGCTTCAACAACAATGCGCCGTCCTTGGGATACAACCCCGAAAAGGCCAAGCAACTCCTTGAGAAGGCCGGCTACAAGGGTGAGGAACTGAAGTTCTACTACCCGCTGAATGCCACAAGGGCCTACATGCCTACTCCCGAGAAGATCTACGCCGAAATCAGCCGCCAGTTGGTGGCCGTGGGACTCAACATCAAACCGGTGCCTATCGACTGGGAAAACGGCTACCTTCAAAAGGTCCAGTCCGCCGGGGACCGCGGCTTGCACCTGCTCGGATGGAACGGCTCGTATGCCGATGCCGACAACTTCCTGGGTCCCCTGTTCGGGGAGACACGGGCGGAATTCGGCTACACGGACTCCGAGGTCTTCCACAAGATCGAAAGGGCACGCGCCATGCCCGAGGGTGACGAGCGCAATGCCCAGTACCAGGCCATCAACGCCGAGATTGCAGCCTCCGTGCCGGCAGTCCCCATCGCCTTCCCCATCTCGGCCCTGGCGTTGTCCAACAAGGTGGAAAGCTACCCGGCTTCACCGGTCCTCAACGAAGTTTTCACGAACGTCCGCTTAAAGCCTTGACGATTCCCCACAATTTCAGTATTGGGTCTGCGCGGGGATATTCTGTGACAGCCAGTGCCGCCGCTAACGGAGATTGATCGTGACCTTCATTTCCAAGACTCAACATGCCGACGTCGTCCTTATTGGCGGCGGAATCATGAGTGCCACCCTTGGTGCGTTCATCAAGCAACTTGAACCCACCTGGACCATCTCCCTGTTCGAACGACTCGACGAAGCGGGGCTCGAAAGCTCTGGACCGTGGAACAACGCCGGTACGGGACACGCTGCCTTGTGTGAGCTTAACTACTCACCGGCAGCCAAGGACGGTTCGGTGGATCCTGCCAAGGCCCTCCACATCAACGAACAGTTCCAGCTCTCACGCCAGTTCTGGTCCCACCTGGTGGACACCAAGGTGATCGGATCCCCCAAGGGCTTCATCAACACCGTTCCGCACATGAGCTTCGTCATTGGCGATGACCACGCGAAATTCCTCAAGACCCGCTATGAGGCCCTCAAGCCCAACACGCTGTTCCGCAGCATGGAGTACACCGAGGACCAGGACCAGATCGCCAAGTGGGCACCCCTGATCGTCAAGGGCCGTGACCGCAAGCAGCGTGTGGCTGCCACCCGCGCAGCTGAAGGCACCGACGTCGATTTCGGCGCCCTGACCCGGGAGCTGACCGGCTACCTGCAGGGCAGCGGCGCGGAGGTCAACTACGGCCACGACGTCACCAACATCAACCGCGCGGCAGGCGGCGGCTGGGATCTTTCCATCAAGCATGCCAAGTCCGGTGAGCACGGCCGCATCCACGCCAACTTCGTCTTCGTTGGCGCCGGCGGCGGCGCGCTCCACCTCCTGCAGGCCTCGGGCATTCCTGAAAGCAAGGGTTACGGTGGATTCCCGGTTTCGGGACAGTTCTTCCGCTGCACCGACGACGCCATCACCTCCCAGCACAGCGCCAAGGTTTACGGCCAGGCCTCGGTGGGCGCTCCCCCGATGTCCGTACCCCACCTGGACACCCGTTATGTTGACGGAAAGCGCTCCCTGCTGTTCGGTCCGTACGCCGGCTTCTCCACCAACTTCCTGAAGACTTCCAGCTACCTGGACCTTCCCCTGTCCATCCGCCCGGGCAACATCATCCCCATGCTGGCAGTGGCCAAGGACAACATGGACCTCACGGCCTACCTCATCAAGGAGGTCGCCAAGCGGCACGAGGCCAAGGTGGAATCGCTGCGCGAGTACTACCCCGAAGCCGTCGGCAGCAACTGGGAACTTATCACTGCCGGACAGCGTGTACAGATCATCAAGAAACACCCCCAGAAGGGTGGCGTCCTGCAGTTCGGCACCGAGGTCATTGCCTCCCGCGATGGCTCCATCGGCGCCCTTCTCGGTGCATCGCCCGGAGCGTCCACTGCTGTGCCGATCATGATCGAACTCCTGCAGAAGTCCTTCCCCAAGAACTTCAAGGGTTGGCAGTCCAAGCTCAAGGACATGATGCCGGGCTACGGCGTCAAGCTCAACGAGAACCCGGACCTTGCCACCGAACTGGAAGCCAGCACTGCCAGGTCCCTGCAATTGGAAGTGGCCAACGCCGTCCAGGGCTGATCCACACCGGGGCTGCGGCCGGTTCCCGTCAGACGAATCGTTTCGTAGACCACAGGAGTCGATGCAATGTTCCGCCTGGCCAAGCTTTCACTGGGAAACCGGGCCCTGATCGCGCTGATCACCGTCTTTGCGGCGGTGTTCGGCGTGATCACCATGGGATCGCTGAAACAGGAACTCATCCCCTCCATCGAGTTCCCGCAGATCACGGTTGTCACCTCCATGCCAGGCGCTTCCCCGGAGGTAGTCGACAAACAGCTGAGCCAGCCCCTTGAAACTGCGCTGAACAGCGTCGAAGGACTTGAATCGACCTCGTCCACCTCACGCAACGGCGTTTCGCAGATCACCATGGTGTTCACCTATGGATCAAACCTGGACCGCGCACGCAACCAGATTGACCGGGCCATTTCCAACGCCAAGCGCGTGTTGCCCGCCAACGTGGAACCCCAGTCCATCGCCGGCAACATCAGTGACTTCCCGATCGTCTACCTGGCCGTTTCGTCCGACAAGCCACTGAGCGAACTCAACGCGGACCTGCTCAGGCTCAGCGTGCCCCGGCTCCAGAAGATCGACGGCGTCCGTGGCGCCGATGTCACTGGCGGCGCCAGCCAGCACATCCTCATCCAGCCACGCCAGGCCGATCTCGCTTCAACAGGGGCCTCGGTCCAGTCGATCAGCAGTGCGTTGAAGAACAACGGGACCCTGGTTCCTGTCGGCACCATCGAGGACCAGGGCAAAACGTTGTCCCTCCAGCTCGGCAGCCCTGTGGACTCCCTGGACGTCATCAAGGGACTCCCGCTGGCAGGAGCCAACAAAGCCACCACCATCGGAGCCGTGGCCGACGTCAGCATCGAAGACGACGCCGCAACCTCCATCACGCGCACGAACGGCAAGCCGACATTGGCCCTGTCCGTCACCAAGAAGCCCGAGGGCGATACCGTGGCGATCTCCCACGCGGTTCGGGATGCCATAAAGCCGATGGAAGAGGAACTGGGCAACAACGCCACGTTCACTCCTGTTTTTGACCAGGCCCCGTTCATTGAGAAATCCATCAAGGACCTCACCACCGAAGGGCTCCTGGGCCTCGGGTTTGCTGTGGCGGTCATCCTGGTGTTCCTGATGTCTGTCCGCTCGACTTTGGTCACGGCAGTGTCCATTCCACTTTCCCTGCTGATAACCTTCATCGGCATTTCAGCCACCGGGTACTCGCTTAACATCCTCACCTTGGGTGCCCTCACCATTGCCATCGGGCGCGTGGTTGACGATTCGATCGTGGTGATCGAGAACATCAAACGGCATTTGAGCTATGGCGAGGACAAGCTCACGGCCATCCTGACGTCGATCCGCGAAGTGGCAGGGGCCATTACAGCGTCGACGCTGACCACGGTGGCAGTGTTCCTGCCGATCGCCTTCGTGGGCGATCTCGCCGGTGAGTTGTTCCGTCCCTTCGCGCTGACCGTGACCATAGCGCTGTTGTCCTCGCTCCTGGTGTCCCTGACCATCGTCCCGGTGCTCGCTTACTGGTTCCTGTCCTCAGCCCGGAAGGGCTCGGAGGCAACTGCTTCCACCAAGGAGGCAGCAGAGAAGGCGCGTGAGGCCGAGCAGCGGAGCCGGCTCCAGCGTGGCTACCTTCCCATCCTGACGAAGACCCAGAAGCACCCGGTCATTACCCTATCGGCCGCAGCGCTGGTCCTGGTGGCCACCGTCGCAGTGTCACCGCTCCTGGCCACGGACCTGCTGGGCCGCTCCGGGGAGAACAGCATGACTGTCCGGCAGGTCCTTCCGGCCGGCACCAGCCTGCAGGCCACCAGTGACGAAGCCACAAAGGTCGAGGATTCCCTTAAGGGCATCAACGGCATCAAGGATGTGCAGGTTACTTCCGGCAATGCCCAGACCGGCTTCGCTGCCCTGACCTCCACGGGTTCATCAAACTCGACGTTCACGATTGTCACTGACGAGAAAGTCAACCAGGGCAAGCTCCAGGAGGAGGTCCGGAGCAAGCTTGCCGGGGCGGCAGGAAAGATCACTGTCGGCTCCCAGCAAGGCGGATTCGGCACGTCCTCCACGGTGGATATCACCATCAAGGCTGCAAACTCCGCCGACTTGAAGACTGCCAGTGATGCCATGGTCAAGGCCATGGAGGGTGTTCCCGGCAGCACGGAAGTCTCCACGAACCTGGCGTCCACCCAATCTGTGGTCCAGGTCCGGGTGGACCGCGCCAAGGCCGTAGCTGCGGGATTGACCGAGGAGCAGGTGGGGGCGTTCCTTGCCTCGACTGTCAGCCCCATCCCTGCCGGCACAGTCCGGATCGATACGGATGACTACCCGGTCCAGATCGGCCAAGGGACCCGGTTTACCAGCATTGCCGCCGTTCGGGCGCTGCAGCTTCCCACGGCCCGCGGAGGCGTCGCGCTGGAGACCATCGCCGCCGTCGAACAGGTGGACACGCCGGTGTCCATCACCAGCAGCAATGGCCAGCGGACCGCGCGGGTGACCGTCACGCCGTCGGGATCCAACTTGGGCAGCGTCAGCACCGCGGTCCAGGAGCGACTGGCCAAAGTCGAACTGCCTGCCGGCGTCACAGCCACCATCGGCGGCGCAACCACCCAGCAGGCCGAGTCCTTCCGCCAATTGGGCTTGGCGCTGCTGGCGGCGATCGCCATTGTCTACGTGATCATGGTGGCGGCTTTCAAGTCCCTCGTCCAACCCCTGATCCTGCTGGTATCGGTGCCTTTCGCAGCCACGGGCGCTGTCGGCCTCCTTTTGTTGACCGGTGTACCGTTGGGCCTGCCGTCACTGATCGGCATGCTGATGCTGGTGGGCATCGTTGTCACCAATGCGATCGTCCTGATCGACCTCATCAACCAATACCGAAAGCCGCATGACGGCCGCCCTGGCATGAACGTAGCTGACGCCATCACCCACGGTGCCCGGCAACGTCTGCGTCCCATCCTGATGACGGCCCTGGCCACGGTCTTCGCGCTGACACCCATGGCGTTGGGCCTGACTGGCGGCGGGGGCTTCATCTCGCAACCTTTGGCCATCGTGGTCATTGGCGGGCTCGTCTCCTCCACAGCCCTGACGCTGGTGCTGGTCCCTGTGCTCTACAAGCTGGTGGAAGGCCGCAGGGAGAAGAAGCAATTGCTGAGGCAGCTGCAGGAAAAGCCAACCCCGGCAACCGGAAGCAATGGCCAGGGCGGCAGTGGCGCGGACGGGTTCCAGGACTGGACGACAGGCATGATCCCCCGGGTCACCGGCCGCCGCGCGGCCCACAACCCAGGCGAATAACGCCACAACAAACCCTTGAAGCAGGGCCGGGAACAATTCCCGGCCCTGTTCTGTTACAGCCAGCGATACATGCAAATGCATCTAGTTTGAGGTACACTGTCTACAGAGCCCGGAACCACGGGCAGGGAGAAAGGCACATCATGCAGATCGGCGTATTCAGCGTCAGCGACATCACGGCTGACCCCACAACGGGCCGCACGCCCACCGAAAACGAACGCATCAAGGCGTCCGTTGCCATTGCCAAGAAGGTCGAAGAAATCGGCATGGATGTCTATGCCCTGGGCGAGCACCACAACCGCCCATTCTTCTCCTCCTCCCCCACCACCACGCTGGCGTACATCGCCGCCCAGACGGAGCGCATCACGCTGTCCACTGCGACCACGCTGATTACCACCAACGACCCCGTGAAGATCGCCGAAGACTTCGCCATGCTCCAGCACCTCTCCGATGGTCGCGTGGACCTGGTGCTGGGCCGCGGCAACACGGCGCCCGTGTACCCGTGGTTCGGCAAGAACATCCAGGACGGCATCGAACTCGCGATCGAAAACTACAGCCTGCTCCGCAAGCTCTGGGACGAGGACACCGTCAACTGGTCCGGCAAGTTCCGTACCCCGCTGCAGAACTTTACGTCCACACCGCGGCCGCTGGACGGCGTCGCGCCTTTCGTATGGCACGGTTCCATCCGTACTCCCCAGATCGCGGAAGTTGCCGCCTACTACGGCGACGGCTTCTTCGCCAACAACATCTTTTGGCCGAAGGAGCACTACCAGCAGTTGATCGGGCTGTACCGTGAGCGCTACGAGCACTACGGCCACGGCAAGGCCGACCAGGCGATCGTGGGCCTGGGTGGCCAGTTCTTCATGAGGAAGAACTCCCAGGACGCCGTGAAGGAATTCCGTCCGTACTTCGACAACGCCCCCGTCTACGGCCATGGCCCATCGCTGGAGGACTTCACCTCGCAAACGCCCCTGACCGTGGGCAGCCCGCAGGAAGTCATCGAAAAGACCCTGACCTTCCGTGAGGCCTTCGGCGACTACCAGCGGCAATTGTTCCTGATCGACCACGCCGGTCTTCCCCTGAAGACCGTCCTGGAGCAGCTGGACCTCTTCGGCGAGGAAGTCCTGCCGGTCCTGCGCAAGGAATACGCCGCCATGAAGCCCGCGCACGTGCCGGACGCGCCCACCCACGCATCCCGCGTGGCAGCCGCGCTGGAAGCCAACGTCACCGAATCGGCTACCGCCGGTGCAGCGGGCCAGGACGCCTGATGTCCGCCCCTTCAGGGTCCTCTGCCGTCCGCCTCGCCGCCGAAACCTGGGAGTCGTTGTTCCGCTCCCAGGTGGCGGTGATGCGGAAGCTGCAGTCCGGACCGGCGTTCAAGTCCCTGCCCGTGAAGGAGTACGATGTCCTCTTCACGCTCTCCCGGTGCCCTTCAGGCCAGCTCCGCCTGAACGAAATCAACGACAAGGTGCTGCTGAGCCAGTCCAGCCTGAGCCGCTTGGTTGACCGCTTGGAGAAGCGCGGGCTCGTGGAGCGCACAACCGCCCCCGACGACGGCCGCGGGGTTCTGCTGGCCCTCACCGAAGCCGGACGCGAACTTCAGAAAGCCATTGGGCGCGAACACGTGCGGGACATCGCCACCTTGGTGGCGCCCGCGCTTACGGCTGATGAACAGCGTGAACTCTTGCGGTTGACCGAGAAGCTCCGCGCCTCAGTGGCCGGACACTAGCGCAGGCTGACGAGCTCCCGGTGATCCTCCACCGGGAGCTCTCCGTTGATGGAAGCGCTGACCTTGAGGGTCTTCAGCGAAAGACTTCCACCCACCGTGGAGAGAAATGCGGTGTCCGAGGAGTCTCGCCCGGCGGTAATGCGGAGCATGGATTCGCGCGGCGCCAGGCCGGTGGGATCAATGATCCGCCAGGCTCCGTCAACATATGCCTCGGCTACAGCATGGAAATCCATGGGGCTCAGCCCGGGGGCGTAGACGGCAGCAAGACGCGCAGGAACATCCTTGGAGCGCAACAAGGCAATGGCGAGGTGGGCAAAATCCCGGCACACGCCCTTGCGATGCAGCAGAGTCTCCACGGCTCCGTCTGTTCCCCGCGACGAACCACTGACGTAGCGGAGCTCTCCGTGGACCCAGTCACGAACGGCGTGGAGCAATTCAGCGCCCTGCAGGGCGCCGAACTCCGCATAGGAGGTGGGCAGCAGCCTGTCCGACTCCGCGTACCGGCTTGGCCTGACATACCGGATGAGCTCCATGGGAGTGGACGTATCAGGGATGGCGTAGCCGTGAACACTTGCCCGGTACTCCACCGTTACTTCGCTGGGCTCGGCGAACTCGAGATAGTGGAACCGTCCACCGTGGTGGTCGCTGAGTTCGGCCACAGGAAGTTCCTCGCCCGCAACAGTAACCGACAGGTTTTCGGTCACCAGGTCATAGCCTGGGTTGTTGGCCACGGCAACGGCCATGGCTACTTTGGTGTTGGCTGCGGTCTTGAAAACGAGCGTGGCAGCAACATTGCGTTCCATTGATCTCCGGACTGGGTTGCGGCGCGCGGCCCCCAACGCCGCCGAATGTGTGGATCAGCCAATCCCAGGACTACGGGTTGACCTTCAGAGACAGTAGCATCCGCTGGACGTTGGCGAATTCAGAATCGTGGGCCACGTACTTTGCGGCCAGGTCCAGCGTGTCGAAAGACTTCACGGGTGCCACTTTTTCCTCGGACGCGAAGGCGTGCAGTGCAAGGACATCGCCGAACGAGAAGTCGCCCTTTCCAGCAGGTCCCTGCACACGGTTGACCAGCTCACACGCCTGACCATCGAGGCCGGCCACCATATTGGTAATTCCATAGGAACCGAAGAACTTATATCCCTGGATGACGCGGAAGACCATCCGCGGACCTATGGTGTCCGGCCCGTCGGAGTGCGGTACGTCCAGGGGCGTGCTGCTGACAACCACATAGGGCGTCCCTTGTCCGGCCGGGCAGGCAGCAGGAGCGGAAGGTGGCAGTCCCGTTTGGAGGGTTGCTATGTATTTCCCGGAACCATCCTTGACCTCCACCTTCACGGCGCCGGCCAACGAGCCGGCCGCAGGTTCTGCCGACTGGGCGATCCAGTCCTTGGGAAGCTCGAAACTGACGCTCTTGGCAGCATCCGTATAGGTTTTCCACGAAAGGGCCGTGGGCGCCGGACCCGGGCCCGCGGTCGGCGACCCGAAAGGGCCTTCCGTTCCGCCAGGGCCAGGTGAAGACGCCGCCTGGTCGGCATCCGCGGCCGGGGTCGACGTCGTGGCTTCCGGAGACCCGGTTCCCGATTCGGAACTGTTGGGCCGCGATGTCGTCGTCGAGGTGACCTGCGGACCCTTGTTTTCGGAAGAGCAGGCCGCCGTACCCACTACCATCGAGCCCGCCAGCGCCATGGCGGCCAGTTTGAGCGGAAAGCTGCCCAGGTTCCTCGTGCCAGTCATGACCACAGCCTATCGGCGGGGGTGCCGCGACACGCACAGGGCTAGGCTGAGGGTATGGCCCCCACCCAGCACGACGAATCCGAGGACACTATCCCCACGATGTCCGCAGTAGACATAGCTGATTGGCGTTTGAAGACTTTCGCCCTCTATGACAAGGTCCGGCAACTCGCAGCGACAAATCCCTTTGACGCACACGTGTACTGGCGCCAGGAGCGGGACCTGATGTTTGCCACGCATCCTGCTTCCGCCCTGACGCCGGAGATGAAGGCGTCGTTTTCCGGACTGCAGACCGCCGGTTATGATCCCGCCTACCGTTTCCATGCCATGCTCCAGCCGGAAGGCCTGGGCCAGGAAATGAATGTCCAGACCGGGACCGACGGCGTGGTGCCTTTCACCCGGATTGGCACGTTCGAGCTGCCCGGACTTGGCTCCTTGGCTGCTTGGCGGCTGCGGAGCTACGGGGGCGGGATCTTCGTGCCGTTCCGTGATGCGACCGCCGGTAAACAGGGCGGCAGCTACGGAGCCGGCAGGTACCTTCTGGACACCGTCAAGGGCTCGTTCCACGGAACGAGGGGAACCGGCACCGGGCAGGAGTTCATCCTGGATTTCAACTTCGCCTACAACCCGTCGTGCGCCTACAACGAGGCTTGGGCGTGCCCGCTCGCAGGCCCGGCCAACAGATTGGCTGCGGAGGTTCCGGTCGGCGAAATGTACGCAAGCTAGCCGAACAACAAGCTAGCCGAACAAGCCGCCGGGCCCGAAGGCTGCGAGCGCGGCGATGGCGGCAACTATGGTCAGTGGCGCCACCAGCAGGCCCATCACGGCATAGCCCTGCCATTTGACCAGTACGTTCATCCGCATCAGCCTGTCGTGCCACAGCAACGTGGCCAGGGACGCCCACGGTGCAATCAACGGACCCGCGTTGACCCCCACCAGCAACGCCGCCATCCTCTCCGGGGTTCCGGCCAGCGGTTCCGCGAGGAGGTAGGCCGGCAGGTTGTTGACGACGTTTGAGCCGAGGGCGCCGGTCATGGCCAGCCTCAGGAGTTCGATGAAGCCATCACCTTCGCCCGCGACCTGCCCCAGCACTGCTGATGCGCCCAGGTATTGGGTGGCTTCGACCACCAGGAACAGTCCACAGGTGAACAGCAGAAGCGACCAGGGAATCAGCGTGATTTTCAGGACTGCGGGCCGACGTACAACGAACAGGACCGCCAGGACAGCCGCTGCCACGGATGCCGGGATCCAAATTGCGGCACCTGACACCAGCGCGGGCAGCAGCAACACCAGGACTATTGCGCTGCCCACCAGCAGGAGGCGGTCGGGAGCCTTTGCCGTGGCGGCCACCGTTGGGCGGGATGCCTCCAGGGCGTAGCTCTTGCGCAGTTCGCGCCGGAAAACCAAGGCGATGAATGCCATGGGCACCACGATGGCGGCCAGCGACGGCGCCCACATCAGCTGTGCGAATTCTGCCGGGGTTATCCCACCCAGATTGTGCTGGGCCAGGAGGTTGGTGAGGTTCGAGATGGGCAGCAGCAGGCTGGCTGTGTTCGCCAGCCATACAGTTGTCAACGCAAACGGCAGGACAGGCAGGCCTGCCTGCCTGGCCACGGTGACCACCACGGGGGTGAGGAGGACCGCCGTCGTATCCAAGGAAAGAAAAATGGTGCTCAAGGTGGCGAACAGCGCCAGCAGCAACCACAGCAGGATGCTGCGTCCCCGCCCCCAGGTACGCAGATGCCGGGCGATCCACTGGAAGGTACCGGCTTCACTGACCAGTTCGGTCACGACTGTCATGGCGACGACAAATGCCAGGATCGGGGCCACCCTGTCCACGAGGACAATGACTTCGTCCCACGGCAGGACCCCCGTGGCCACGGTTACCCCGCCCGCTACAAGCAGAACCAAACCGATAATCGCCAGACGCATGAGAGGGATTCTAAGCCCCGCGCCTGTGGGCTTCCCTCCACGGCGCGGCAAAAGGGCACAGCGGTGGTCCCCGCACTCGCGGCACCGCCAACAGAGGACGTAGGATGTCATCATGACTTCAACTCCTCCGCGTCGAATCGCCCGCGTCCGCCCCCTCAATCCGGCTTCACCGGACGAGCATTTCTTCGTGGCAAACGACGCCCCCGGTTTCGCCTCCGCGGAGGGAAGGACATGGTCCGTCATCGACTCCCCGTTCCCGTCATCCCGGGCAAATGCCGCCAGCCCGTCACGCGGGGGCTGGGAAAGAGGCTCGGAAGTCACTGAGGACACCTTCAGGTTCCTTGCACCGTCCGTGCCGGTCAACGTCTTCGGCATGGCCCACAACACCGGACAACCTGGCCGCAACCTGCCTCCCCAGGCATTCCACAAGGCGGCGTCAAGCGTGATCGGCCCGGGTGAAGCGATCCAGCTCAGCGCGTCCGTCGGTCGCGTGGACCCCGAAGCGGAGTTGACCATCGTCGTCGGCCGCGCAGCGCGGAATCTGACCTTGGAAACGGCACAGTCCGCAATTCTGGGTTTCACCATCGGCAACGATGTTTCAGCCCGGGATTTGCAGAAAAGCGATGAATTGTGGATCAGCGCCAAGAGCCAGGACACCTTCACCCCGGCCGGCCCATGGATAGTCACCGAGGTGGACTACCCGCAATTGGGCATCGGGATCGTTCATAACGGAACCGCGTTGAAGACTGCCAGCACAGCCGATCTCGGCTGGAAAGTCGACGAAATCCTGGTCTACCTCACCTCTTTCATGACTCTCCAGCCCGGGGACCTGGTCCTCACCGGCTTCCCGGCCGAAAGCACGCGCATTCGGCCCGGCGATACCGTGGTGTGCAGAATCGAGGGAATCGGAGAGCTCAGCAACCCCGTGACCGGCGCCTCCTGGGAGGAACTGCCGGCATAGTGTGTCAGGCTTAACCCATGGAGACAGCTGCGGACGCCACAGGGCTACTGCCGTCTCCACCACAAAAGCCACCCCGGAAACGGCATCGCGGCCTGTTGAAGTACCCGGTCGTGAGGCAGTTGCTCCGCTTCACGGGCGTCGGAATCGTCTGCACGGGAAGCTCGCTGGCCATCTATGCCCTGCTGCGTCCCCTGATCGATCCGCAACTGGCGAACGCCGTGGCGCTGATCCTGACGTCGTTGATGAACACAGCGCTTAACCGCCGCCTGACGTTCAAGATCACAGGCAGGAAGAAGCGCGCCCAGGACCATCTCAGCGGGGTGATCGTGATTGGCATCGCGTTGCTGATCACTGGTGGCAGCCTGGGGGTACTGCATCTGTTCAAGCCTGGTGCCAGCGTCGCTGAGGAACTCTGGACCACCACGTTGTCCGGGTTCGTTGCCACCGCCGTCCGCTTCACTTTGCTGCGGCATTGGATCTTCCGGCGGGCACGGCATGTCTAGCGTGGCATGCCCAGTACCGCACGTTGGGTCAGCCGGCCTGCGGGGCCGCAAGCTTCCTGACGCGCGCGACGGCGGTTCCCACGGCAGCGGCGGCCGCCTCCAGGTCGTCCTCGGAGACGGTGGAGGTGAAGCTGAAACGAACCGCTGTCTGCGCGGTTTCCGGGGTGATGCCCAAGGCCACCAACACTGGCGAAGGCGCCTCCGATCCGGCAGCACACGCTGAACCGCTGGAGCACACAACTCCCAGGCGTTCGAGTTCCAGCAGGACCGATTCGCCACTGGTTCCCGGGAAGCAGAAGGACGCTACTGAAGGCAAGCGCTGGCTGCGGTGTCCTGTGAGCATGGCGTCAGGCACGGTGTCCAGGACCTGGTGAATGAACTGGTCACGCAACTGTGCCACGCGGTGCGCTTGTTCCCGCTGTTCGGCGTGGGAGAGTGTCAAGGCCGTGGACAAAGCGACAGCTCCGGCTACGTTCTCCGTTCCCGAACGCTTGCCCCTCTCCTGCCCACCTCCGTGCATGAGGGGTTCCAGCCGCAGCCGGCCTTTGGCGAAGAGGGCTCCGGACCCCTTTGGCGCCCCCAATTTGTGGGCTGAAATACTCATGGCATCAACGCCGAGCTCCTTGACATCCAGCGCGCACCACCCGGCAGCCTGCACGGCGTCGGTGTGGAAGGGAACACCGGCGGCGTGGGCGACCACAGCCAGGTCGGCAATGGGTTGTACGGTCCCGATTTCATTGTTCGCGTACATGATGCTTACCAGCGCTGTTCCCTGCTGCAGGACCTGGCGCAGCGCATCCACAGTGACAACTCCGTCGGTGTCGACGGGCACGATGTCCACGACGAAGCCATGGACCCTTTGAAGGTAGCGCGCCGATTCCTCCACCGCCGGGTGTTCCACTGCGCTGATCACCACCCTGTTCAGGGCAGGATCCGCCTCCCGCCTCGCCAGCGCGATGCCTTTGACGGCAAGGTTGTCCGCTTCCGTCCCACCCGAGGTGAACGTCACTTCGCCGGGGCGGCAGTTGAACACCTTCGCGACGCCGGAACGCGCCCCCGCGAGCGCAGCCGCCGCTGCTTCACCCAGGGTGTGGTGGCTGGAGGGGTTCCCGAACTCGCCGCTCAGGTATGGCCACATGGCCTCCAGCACTTCGCGGCGGACCGGCGTGGTGGCTGCTGCGTCGAGGAAGATCATTACAGGAGCCGGCTTTCAGTTCCGGCCCGGCGTGAGTTCGATGTCGAGGCCAAGGTCCAGGGCGTTCACACTGTGGGTCAGGCCGCCGATGGAGATGACATCCACTCCTGCCGCGGCAATGCCGGTGACGGTGTCCAGGTTCACGTTGCCGCTGGCTTCCACCATGGCCCGGCCATCGACCTGCTTGACGCCGGCGCGTAGCTCCTCAAGGGAGAAGTTGTCCAGCATGATGGTGTCCACCCCCGCGGCCAGCACAGGTTCGATCTGCTCTGCGCTGTCCACTTCGACTTCGAAGTGCGTGGTGTGGCCCAGCTGTGCTTTGGCAGCGATCAGCAGTTCGGTCAGTTTGCCTGAGTCGCCACCGGTCATGACTGCGAGGTGGTTGTCCTTGGCGAGTACGGCGTCGGAGAGGCTGTAACGGTGGTTCGCTCCCCCGCCGCAGCGGACGGCGTAGCGTTCCAGCACCCGCAGCCCTGGGGTGGTTTTGCGGGTATCGGTGATGCGGGCACGCGTGCCTTCAACCAGGCGGACGAATTCGGCGGTCTTGGTGGCGATCGCGCTCATGCGCTGTACCAGGTTCAGGCCCACCCTTTCGGCCAGCAGGACCGAACGGGCGCTGCCGCTGACGCGGGCAAGGTGCGTTCCGGCGTCGAAAGCTTCACCATCGGCCAGCAGCAGTTCCACTTCAGTGTCCGGGTCCACTGTCTTCATGGCATCACGGAACACGGTCCCGCCGCTGAACACGCCGGGAACCCTCGCGTTGAGGACCGCAACGGCCTGCGCCTCGGCCGGAATGAGCAGCTGGGACGTGATGTCCCCACTGGGCGCGTCCTCGGCGAAGGCCCGTTCCAGGATGTCCCGCACGGGGCCCGCGGGGAGGGTCAGGTTAGTCATGGACAAGGCTCACTTTCCGGCTCAGGGTGTAACGCTTATCAAAATCATCGACGGCGGCCGCCTGGCCCGCGCTGTCGCTGCGGTAGTGCGCTCCCAGGGATTCCCGGCGCTCCCGGGCAGCCCGCACGAGCAACTGGGCAGCCAGCAAAAGATTTGCGTCCTCGTGCTCCCGGACATCCAGGGACTCCGCAGCGTCCAATGGCTGCGCTTCTTCGGCCCACGCTTCGAGCGCAGCCTCAGCCTCAGCAAGCAATACCCCGTTGCGGAGCACCCCGGCCTTGGCGGTCATCAACCGCCGCAAAGCGCCCCGCGAGAACCCGGCCGGGCGTGTTGCGGACAGGGGCCCGGCACCTATCGGCAGTTCCAGAGTTCCCGACAGCGCCGTTGTCGCGTGAGAGCCCGCGCCGGCCGCCGAGCGTGCGAGGCGATTGCCGGCACGAGGCGCGAGCGCAGGCGCCGAGGGAACTGTGGAACTGCTACCCGTGCCCAGGAACGCCTCAACAGCCCTCCGCCCGAACACGAGTCCCTCAAGCAGAGAGTTACTGGCCAAGCGATTTGCCCCTTGCACACCGGTACACGCGACTTCACCGGCAGCGAGAAGCCCGGGAACCGAGGTCCGGCCGTGGAGGTCGGTCACCACCCCACCCATCCAGTAGTGCGCCGCCGGTGCCACTGGAACCAGGTCCCTGGTCCAGTCCAGGCCGGCCTGGCGGGTGTGGTGGCTGAGAGTGGGGAAGCGTTTTTCCAGGAACCCTGCACCGCGGGATTCCTCAATGACGGTGGCGTCGAGGAACACGTGGCCGTTGGGGTCGCCCAATGTGGCAAGGTGCAGGGCGATGCTGCGGGAGACAACGTCCCGCGGGGCCAGCTCGGCGTCGGGATGGTAGCCGGGCATGAAGCGATGGCCGTTGGCGTCAAAAAGGATGGCGCCTTCGCCGCGGACAGCCTCGGAGATCAGCAGGGGGTGCGTATCGCCTTCGGCTTCGCGGGCAGCTCCACCGGGCACCATGCAGGTGGGATGGAACTGGAAGAATTCGAGGTCGGCGACGGCAGCTCCTGCACGCCACGCGAGTGCCAGCCCGTCGGCTGTCGCCACCTGGGGGTTGGTGGTTTGCGCGAACAGCTGCCCGGCGCCTCCCGTGGCAAGAAGAACGGAGTGGCCACGGAGACTGCGCCCACGGCCGCCGTGGAGGAAATTCGCGCCCACCACCTTGCCTGCATGGTGGATGAGGTCCGTGACCTGGGCATGCCCGATCACCTGGATCCTTCCTTGCGCCTGGAAGTCCAGGACGGTCCTGATCAGAGCCGATGCGACTCCCGCACCTGTAGCGTCGCCGCCGGCGTGGAGAATCCGGGGAGCCGAATGGGCGGCCTCGAGCCCGAGTGCCGGGCCGCCGTCGTCGTCAAGATCGAACCGCACGCCGAACCGCCCGAGTCCTGCGATGTCCCGCCGCGCTTCGGTGCAGAGTACTCGTACGGCCTCCTCGTTGCAGTGGCCGGCGCCGGCCCGCAGGGTGTCGGCTATGTGGGCGGCCACGGTGTCACCTGGAGCGGGTTCTTCCAGCACAGCGGAAATCCCGCCTTGCGCGTAATACGTGTTGCTGTCCGCAAGCGCGCCCTTGGTCAGCAGAACCACCTCAGCACCTGCCTCCGCGGCGAGCAAGGCAGGGTACAGGCCGGCGATGCCGCTTCCGATGACGATCAACCGTCCGTGGGTGGACCGTCCAGCCAGGCTCTCTGTAGTCATGTTGGGCTCGATTCGGCTAGTTCTGGTGTGTGCCGGGTCTGATGTGTGCCGGTTTGGCTATGCCGGCTTGGCGGCCAGCATGCGTTCCAGGGCAATCTTCGCGTTGTCCTGTACGGCGTCGTCCACAGTGATGCGGTTGACGATGCGGCCCTCAACGAGTTCCTCAAGCACCCAGGCCAGGTAGCCGGGGTGGATGCGGTACATGGTGGAGCACGGGCAGATTACGGGATCGAGGCAGAAGATGGTGTGCTGCGGGTTTTCCGCGGCCAAGCGGTTCACCATGTTGATCTCTGTTCCGATCGCGAAGGTGGTGGGTTCGGTGGCTGCGGCAATCGCCTTTTTGATGAAATCGGTGGAACCGGCAGAGTCGGCGGCGTCTACGACTTCCATGGGGCATTCGGGGTGCACGATGACGTTGACCCCGGGGAAGTCCTGGCGGGCTTTCTCGATCTGGCCCACGTTGAAGCGCTTGTGCACCGAGCAGAAGCCATGCCAAAGGATTACCCGTGAGTCCAGCAGCGTTTGCTCGTCGTTGCCGCCCAGCTCTTTGCGTGGATTCCACATGGGCATCTGTTCCAGCGGAACGCCCAGTGCTTTGGCGGTGTTGCGTCCGAGGTGCTGGTCGGGGAAGAACAGGACCCGCTGGCCACGTTCGAAGGCCCATTCCAGGACCACCTTGGCGTTGGACGAGGTGCAGACGATGCCGCCGTTGCGGCCACAGAAGGCCTTCAGCGCCGCTGAGGAGTTCATGTAGGTGACGGGGATGACCGGAACGCGGCCCTGGTCATCCACCTCGGTACCGAAGATCTCCTCGAGTTGTTCCCAGCATTCCTCAACGGAGTCTTCGTCTGCCATGTCCGCCATGGAGCAGCCCGCGGCGAGATTGGGCAGGATTACCGCTTGCTCAGGAGTGGAAAGGATGTCGGCAGTTTCGGCCATGAAATGCACGCCGCAGAAGATGATGGCTTCGGCGTCCGGTTTGGTCAGTGCTGCGTTGGCCAGTTGGAAGGAATCGCCCACAAAATCCGCGTACTGGATGACTTCGTCACGCTGGTAGAAGTGCCCCAGGATAACGGCACGGTCCCCGAGCGTCGCTTTGGCGGCACGAATACGGGCATCCAGTTCGGCGTCTGTGGCTTTCTTGTACTCTTCCGGAAGCTGGCCTTGGCGCGGCGTCGCCTTGGGTGCGATGTCGCTGCTGGAGGCGCCGGGGCCGTAGGCGGGCTCGCCGGCGAGGGCTTCGGCAAGGTCGTATTCCCAGGGGCCCCTGGCCAGGGCCGGGCTGCACGTGGATCCTGTGCGGGAGAGGCCTTTCTCGGCTTCTTCGCGAGTGATCAGCTGGACGGCAGTGTTGACGCTGCTCATGGTGTACTCCTGTTATCTGGCCCGAGGCCGGGCGTGCCGGTGAAGCGGTAGAGGCGGGGTGGGCGGTGTTTTCCGCCTTGAAGGTATTCACCGGTTTCTTCGATTTCCGGTGTGGCCTTGATGTGTCTGCGGAAGTTCGCGGGATCGAGTTGCCGGTCCAGCACGGCTTCGTAGACTTCACGGACCTGGGCGAGAGTGAAATACTCCCCCAGCAGGTGGTAGGCAATGGACCCGTAGGCCATCTTGTTCCGCAGCCGCCACAGCGCGTAATCCACGATTGCGTTGTGATCAAACGCGAGTTCACCCAGCCGGTCTGCACGGAACCACCGCACATTCTCGGATTCGTCCGCCAGCGCAGCCTCCGTGGGTTGAACCAGCGCCCAGTAGACGATGGACACCACACGTTGGGTGGGTGACCGGTGAAGTCCCCCGAAGGCATAGAGCTGCTCGAGGTAATGCGGCGTCAGGCCGGTGGTTTCGCGGAGGTTCCGTGAGGCCGCGTCCTGGAGCGACTCGTCATGGGCCAAGGGGCCGCCCGGGAGGGCCCACATGTCCTTGTAAGGCTCTCGGATGCGACGCACCAGTGGCAGCCATAGCGTGGGGCGCCCGGACGTTTCGCTGGGGCGGAGGGCGAAAATCACCGTTGAAATAGCCAACGACGGCGGCGCAAGCCGCCTCTCGGCGACGTTGGCGGAGCTGGGATTCACGGCGTTCACCTCGCTTCATCGCCGCCGGTCCAGGAACTGGAGCCCTAGTTAAAGTCATGTTGACTAGAACTAATGGTACGACTCTGCGCGCGGTCCGCAAAATGCTTTGCGTCACACTGCCTTCGCTGCGGCCTCCATCAAGGGGAGGGTGCGGCCCTGGATGTGGCTGTTAAGCACAATCACGGAGGAACAGCGGACGACGGATTTGGTGGCAATCATGGCATCCAGCACGCGCTGCATGTCAGGGTTGGACCGGGCCGCGATCCGGACCATGAGGTCGGAATTACCTGTAACCGTGTGCACTTCAATGATCTCCGGGATGGCGCTGAGGCTCTCAATGATGGCGTCATGGCCAATCTCCTGGGTGATGGTGACCGAGCAGAAAGCCACTACAGGGAAGCCGAAGTTGGCCGGATCCGGTTGCGGAACCCAGGATCCAATGACCCCGTTTTCGATCATCCGGTCAATCCGGGACTGCACCGTCGCCCGCGCAACTTTCAGCACCCGCGAGGCCTCCAGCACCGAGGATCGCGGTGAATCCGTAAAGAAACGTACAATTTTTGCATCAAGCGCATCGACCAGCATCCAAGTTCCTGTCCCCGGGGTTCTCTACTCATCACATCGCCTAAGCAAAAAGTGATGTATCTTACAAACTGCGAGAATTATTCCACGGCTCTTGCTGCGTCGTCGACGCCCCGCCTGCCAGGCCCAACAGGCCGGCACGCCACGCCCCGTATGAAATCCATAGAAGGTAGACACGTATGACAACGAAGTCCATCGCGGCTCCTGCCCCAACATCCGGCCTCGGCCATTCACTCAAGCCCCGCCAGCTCACCATGATGGGACTGGGCAGCGCGATCGGCGCGGGCCTCTTCCTTGGCTCCGGCGCCGGCGTCCAAGCCGCCGGGCCGGCCGTCCTGATCTCCTACCTGGTAGCTGGAACACTGATCATCCTTGTCATGTGGGCCCTGGGTGAGATGGCGGCGGCGAACCCCAACAGCGGAGCCTTCTCCGTCTACGCCGAAAAAGCCATGGGCAAGACCGCCGGCGGAACCATCGGCTGGCTTTGGTGGTTGCAGCTGGTGGTGGTCATCGCAGCCGAAGCACTGGGGGCGGCCGGACTGCTCTTCTCGGTGTGGCCAGTGATCCCGGTTTGGGTCCTGGCGCTGGTTTTCATGGTGGTCTTCACCGGGATCAACCTGGTGGGCGTCCGGAATTTCGGGGAGTTCGAATTCTGGTTCGCCATCCTGAAAGTCGCGGCCATTGTGATCTTCCTGCTCATCGGCGCCGCACTGCTGTTCGGCTGGCTGCCCAACGCCGCGTCGCCGGGATTCTCCGCTTTCGGTGACTTTGCGCCCCACGGCATCGGTGGCATCGCAGCGGCACTGTTCGTAGTGATTTTCGCTTTCGGCGGCACCGAAATCGTCAGCGTTGCCGCTGCCGAAACCGAAAACCCGGCACACAGCGTCGGCAAAGCGATCCGCACGGTGGTCTGGCGCATCCTGGTCTTCTACATCGGTTCTGTCTTCGTTATCGCCGCCATTCTTCCTGTGGGCTCTGAAGGCCTGAAGTCCCCCTTCGCCGGTGTACTCGACATCGCGGGAATCCCCGGCGCGGGAACAGCCATTACCCTGGTGGCCGTTGTGGCCCTCCTCTCCGCGTTGAACGCCAACCTCTACGGCGCGTCCCGCATGATCTTTTCCCTGTCCGAGCGCGGCGAAGCGCCCCGGCTCCTCTCGAAGCTGAGCTCCGCCAAGGTGCCCGTGGCCGCCGTCGGAATCTCGGTGGCCTTCGGCTTCATTGCCACCATCCTGGAGCTGCTCTTTCCGGAGAAGATCCTGCCTGCCCTGCTGAACCTTGTGGGTTCCACCTGCCTGGTTGTCTGGGGTACAGCCTTGGTGTCCCAGTTCATCCTGCGGCGCCGGGCAGACCGCGAGGGGGCGGAGCTGCCCCTTCGCATGAAGGGCTTCCCCTATCTCACCATCCTGGGGCTGGTCCTGCTGGGCCTGATCCTCGTGGTTGGTTTTGCCAACCCGGAGAGCGCCGGCCAGCTGGTGGGCACCTTCATCCTGATTCTGGTGATTGCCGCCGGATGCTTCCTCAACGCCAAGGCAAAAGCAGGAAAGCCGGCACACCAGGCGAAATGATCTACTGCTAGCAATATTTCGGAAGCCCTGCACAGTTTGTACTGCGCAGGGCTTCTTTGCTTATTCAACTTGTACAAAGTGTTGTGCCGTCACTGAGCTTATTGCGAGGGAGCTTATGCGGTGACTAGGGTCACAAGCATGACGACCAAACCAGCGCTGGCCGCCGTCGACGACGACGCCGCCCCGCTCTCCAACCAGCAACTTCGCGAGCTGTACACGCTGATGGCAGCGGTCCGGCATCTGGACACCTCGGCCGTGGCCTGGCAGCGCCAAGGCATCATCCCCGGGTACGCGCCGGAACTTGGCCAGGAAGCAGCCCAGGTGGGCAGCGGCTACGCCGTGGACCGGAGCCGGGACTTTGTTTTCCCCACCTACCGTGAGATGGGCGTGGCCCGGGCCATGGGGCTGGACATGGTGGGTTACATGTCCACCCACAAGGCCACGTGGCATGGCGGAATGTACAACCCCGTGGAGTCCCGATTCGCCCCCATCCAGGCAGTCGTGGCGGGCTCGGTCCTGCACGCCGTTGGCTGGGCCCACGGCCAGACCCTCGCCGCTCCCGACGAGGGAACCGGCGTCGCCATGACGTACTTCGGCGACGGCGCTTCGTCCCAGGGCGACGTTCACGAAGCCATGAACTTCGCCGCCGTCATGAAGGCCCCCGTGGTGTTCTTCATCCAGAACAACGGCTGGGCCATCTCGGTCCCCACCGAACGGCAGGTAGCTGGCGGATCCGTCGCAGCCAGGGCGGCCGGGTACGGCATCCCGGCACTGCAGGTGGACGGCAACGACGTCGTGGCAGTCTACGAAGCCACCCGCTCCGCCTTCGCCCACTGCCGCAACGGCAACGGACCCGTAGTGATCGAAGCCATGACCTATCGTCGCGGACCGCACTCCACCGCCGACGACCCCGGCCGCTACCGGACCCTGGAAGAGGAGCGCCTCGACGCCGGTGAGGACCCCCTGGAGCGGTTCAAGCAAAGGCTGCTGGCGGACGGCGTCGCAGATGAGGCCTTCTTTGCCGATGCCCAACGCAAGGCGGAGGAAGAAGCGGAAGTCATCCGGATGGGAATCCAGGACCTGGGTCCCCGCCCCGGCGCCGAGATGTTCAACCTTGTCTTCCAGGAACCAACTCCCGCCCTTCAATCCCAAGCCACCGCGTGGCGCGAGGAGTCAGAACATGTCTGAGACCATCACCGAAATGCCGCCTGTGATCCCCGCAGCGGCCGGCATTCAACGACTTTCCATGCAGCAGGCGCTCAACCGTGCACTCGATGAAGTACTGGCACAAAACCCCAAGACCGTCATTTTCGGCGAGGACTGCGGCCGCCTGGGTGGGGTCTTCCGCATCACCGACGGCCTCCAGGCCAAGCACGGCGAGGACCGCGTGTTCGACACACCCCTCGCTGAGTCCGGAATCCTCGGCATGTCGGTAGGACTGGCCATGGCCGGCTTCCACCCGATTCCCGAGGTCCAGTTCGATGGCTTCGCCTATCCGGCCATCAACCAGATCGTCTGCCAGATCGCCCGCATGAACTACCGCAGCCGCGGCACCCTGCCCATGCCCATCACCCTGCGGGTACCCAGCTTCGGCGGCATCCGCGCCCCCGAGCACCACGGCGAGAGCCTCGAAGCGCTGTTTGCGCACGTGCCGGGACTCAAAGTGGTCTCCCCTTCAAACCCCCATGATGCCTACCATCTGCTCAAGTACGCGGCCACGCGGCCCGACCCGGTCATCTTCATGGAACCGAAGTCACGCTACTGGCAAAAGGGTCCGGTGGACCTCACCCCGGCAGCGGCGGACACAACAGCGCCCGACGGCGGCAACCTCACCGGAGCCCGCGTGGCCAGGGAAGGCCGCCATCTGACCCTGGTGGCCTGGGGCGCCATGGTGTCCCGCTGTCTTCAGGTAGCCGAGCTGGCCGCCGAGGACGGTATCGATATCGAAGTCCTGGACCTGCGCTGGCTCAAACCCATTGATGCCGAAGCTTTGGCGAGGTCCGTGGCGAAGACGCGGCGCGCCGTCGTCGTTCATGAAGCGCCGCTGACCTCAGGCCTTGGCGCGGAAGTCGCCCAGCTCATTACCCAAAGCTGCTTTGACACCCTCAAGGCGCCCGTGGAACGTGTGACAGGCTTCGATGTCCCCTACCCCTCCGGCGACCTGGAGGACGAATACATTCCCAACATCGACCGCATCCTCTTTGGGATCCAACGCGTACTGGAGTACCGCCGTGGCTGAAATTTCCTTCCCGCTCCCCGACCTCGGTGAGGGCCTCATCGAGGCAACAGTGCTCGACTGGCTGGTGGAACCGGGCCAGCAAGTGGAACGCAACCAACCGATCGTGGAGCTCGAAACCAGCAAATCGGCGCTCGAATTGCCCAGCCCCCAGGCGGGTAAAGTGGTGCGTATCCACGGAGCGCCGGGTGAGACCATCAACGTAGGCGCACCGCTGATCGTGTTCGAGGTTCCGGACGACACCGCCGGAATCGTGGGCACTGTTCCGAAGGACGAAGCACCCAAGCGCAGGGTCCGCCTGAGCGCCGTACTCGATGAGGACTGACATGATGACTGGCAGGCACACCGTGGAACAGCAGAGGCACACGGTGGAAGGTACCGACCCCGGGCTGTTCGTCGAGGTTCATGAGCCGGCTTCCGATGCCGGGCTGCGCCCCGTCCTGCTGATCCATGGTTTTTCCTCGTCCAGCAAACTGAACTGGGCAGACAGTGGCTGGATCACCACGCTCCAGGATGCCGGACGCCGGGTCATCACCGTGGACCTGCCCGGCCATGGCCGGAGCCACTCCCCCGAAGACCTGGACTCCTACACCCCAAGCCGGATCCGCGCGGATCTTCTGCAGATAGTGACCGACGCCGGTGCACGCCCCTTGCGCGACGGGGACCCATCCACTGGCCTTGACGTCATTGGCTATTCGCTCGGTTCGAGGCTGGCGTGGGAGTTTGGTGCCACGCAGCCGGACCTGGTCCACAGGATCGTCCTGGGCGGACCGAGCTCGGCAGACCCCCTGGCCGCCTTCGATCTCGCAGCCGCGCAACGGCACCTTGCAGACGGCACGCCCATCGAGGACCAGTCCACGGCAGGGTTGTTGAAGATGGCCCAGATGCTGCCCAGCAACAATCTGTTTGCCATGTTGTCGCTCATTGAGGCCATCAAGGGCGAACCTTTCGATCCGGCCGAGGCGGCCCCGCACATGCCACTGTTGCTGGTCGCGGGAGAAAAGGACGAACGGGCAGCAACAATGCCGGAACTGGCCTCCCTGGCGGCCAGGCGTGGAGGACTCGTGGAGACCTTGGTGATTCCCGGGCGAACGCACACCAATGTGATCACCAGCCGGGCCTTCAAGGAAGCTGCCATCGAATTCCTGGGGGTGTAGCCATCCCGGTGCTGAACGGCTGGCTGGTCTAGCGGGCCAGCCGTTCAGCATTGAGGCTCATGCGCTCCAGGACGCTCAACGCCATGGCGTACTCATCGATGCCGATGCCCATCGAAAGATCCTGGCGCGCATCTTCCACTAACTGCTGGGCCTCGTGATACTTCTCCCGTCCTCGCTCGCTCAGCGCAAGACGGTCATCGATCATGGTGATCATTCCGCGCCCCACCAAAGCTGCGAGTTCCCGCTCGCGCAACCGGATATCACCACCCCACAATGGCTGCAAAGCCTCCTCAAGCTGGTCCGGAAGCATGGAATGCTCAGCCAGGGTGGCCAGAGTCTGCCATTGGCGGCGCGTGAGCTTGATCCGCGCCAAGGTGCGGTCCAGCTGGATCTCCAGCGCAGCATCCAGCCTTTTGATCCAATATCCGATGGGCTTGTTCACAAGCCCATGCTTTCAGTGGAGGCCGCGCCGGGCAAGGTGTGGACGGTAGGCTTGGAAGGGCAACAAATGACGTGGAAGTGGAGCAGATGGGCATGCGTTTCAAGGACCGCGCGGAAGCCGGTCGACGCCTGGCTGAAGGACTCCCGCAATTGAGGGAACGTCCGGACACCATCGTCCTCGGACTCGCCCGGGGTGGTATTCCGGTGGCCGCTGCAACAGCTGCCGGGCTCTACCTGCCCTTCGGTGCTGTCCTAGTGCGGAAGCTGGGCATTCCCGGCCGGGATGAAACCGCGTTCGGGGCTTTGGCGTGGTCCCGGGGTGATGTGCTCCGGATCGTCAACAAACCCTTGAGGGACCTCATTCTTGCCCGGGGCATCTCCCAGGCGGCCTTGGACGCCGTCGAAGCCCGGGAACGTTCGGAACTGCTGCGCCGGGCCAGGGAGTACCCGGGGACGGATCACGATCTCCGTGGGAAGACTGTTGTCCTGGTAGACGACGGGCTGGCCACCGGCGCCACCATGCGCGCCGCAGTGGAAGCGGTCCGGTCGGCAGGAGCGGACACCATAGTGACGGCCGTCCCCGTTGCATCCCTCGAAGCTTCGACATCGCTCGCACGGGTCTGCGACGTCGTCATGGCCCTGCATACTCCCGGCAAATTTCATGCTGTCGGCGCTTTCTATGACCACTTCGAACAGCTGTCCGACGCCGATGTGGTGAGCCAGCTGGAAGGCGCGGGTGTCGCCGGACGCCCCTGGCCGGCGTCGGACCCGGTAACGAACAAAGGGCCCCGGTAACCACAAAGCGGGCACGGTCCATGAGGACCGCACCCGCTTTTGTTGTGTTGCTGTCAGTGGTGGACGCTGTAACCCAGCGGCCGGCCGCGGGTTTCCTTGGCGAGGATCACGCCCACGGCGGAGATGATGCAAAGCCCCATGATGTACAGACTCACTGACCCGGACCATTTGGTCGCGTCCAGGAGGGCTTGCGCAATAAACGTCGCGAAAGCTCCGCCCAAGATAGAACCCAAGGCATAGCCAATGGAGATGCCCGAGTAGCGGACCTGCGCCGGGAACATTTCTGCGTACATGGCGGACATCGGACCGTAGGAAAGACCCAATCCGATGGTCAGCACAAACAAGGCCGTTCCGTAGAGCACGATGTCCTTGGTGTCGATGAGGATGAACATCGGAAGCATCCAGGCAAAGATCACACCGTAACCAATCAGGAACGTCTTCACGCGCCCGATCTTGTCCGAGAGCCAACCGCCCACCATGGTGAAAATGAGCCAGCCAAAGGAAGCGATGGTGGTGGCCAGGAGAACCGGCGGCAAGGGCATCTTCAGGGCCTTGGTGGCGTAGGAGATGAAGAAGGCAATGAGCAGGTAGCCGGCCGCGTTGTTGGCGATGAAGATGAGCGCAGCGAGGACAACTTCCCTCTTGTTCCGGCGGAAGAGTTCGCCCAGGGGAGCCTTGCTCTCAGCCTTGCGCTGGGCAAGTTCCTTGAAGACGGGGCTCTCCCCAACAGCGCGGCGGATCAGGTAGCCCACCACGATCAGGACCACGGACAGCAGGAAGGGCACGCGCCAACCCCAGGCGCTGAAATCCTCTTTCGACATGCCCGACTGCAGGAAGAACAGCAGCCCGGTAGCCAGGATCATTCCGATGGGCACGCCGATCTGCGGGTAGGCGCCGAAGAGTCCACGCTTCTTGATCGGTGCGTGCTCGACGGCCATGAGGGCCGCTCCGCCCCATTCGCCGCCTGCGGAGAACCCCTGGACGACGCGAAGGAAGATGAGCAGCACAGGCGCCCAGAGCCCGATCGTTTCATAGGTGGGCAGTACACCGATCAGCGCGGTGGCCGCTCCCATCATGACCAGTGTCATGACGAGTACTGCCTTGCGTCCCATCTTGTCTCCAAGGTGCCCCGCGACGAAGGCTCCGAGGGGACGGAAGAGGAAACTGATGCCGATGGTGGCAAAGGACAGGAGCTGGGCGACTCCCGGGTTGGACTTCTCCAAGGGAGAGAGGAACAAAGGCGCCAACAGCGTGGCTGTGAGCTGGGCGAAGATGAAGAAGTCGTACCACTCGATGGTGGTGCCCACCAGGGTCCCGGCCAGGACCCGGCGCTCTTCACGCTTGCTGCTGGGGCCCGACGGCGAGTCGACAGTGGAAGTTGCGGTCATTGAAACTCCAGAGGGTGAGTGACTAAGCGATGCGGAGATGTATTAACCGACAGAACGGTCAGTTAGGAAACGATACTACAGCTTGTGACCCAAAGCACAGCCCCCGCGCCACGCCGCCAACATAGGATGGTTCGCATGAATCCACGCAGCGGAGTCAAGGGCCAGCCGGAAACCGGGACGCAGGTCCCGCCGTCGCAAACACTCTCCCGCGGGATCAGAGCCCTGGAGATCCTCGCCGCAGCCGATCGGCCGCTCACCATCGGAGAACTCACTGAAGCCCTGGGCGTTCACCGCTCCGTGGCCTACCGGATACTCAGGACCCTCGAAGACCACTCCCTGCTGGTCCGCGACGACTCCGGACGCGTGCAGCCCGGCCCCGGCCTTTCAGTCCTGGCCAGCGGCGTCTCCCGGAACCTGCAAACAGCTGCCCTTCCCGAACTCACGCAACTGGCAAACAGCCTCCACATGACAGCCTTCATCGCCGTCTGGGACCACCAGGAATGCGTCACCCTGGTCACCGTCGAACCACGGCACACCGGCGCGGCACTCGCCCAGCACCCGGGCAGCCGGCACCCCGTCAGCACCGGCGCCCCCGGCATTGCCATCCAATCCACCATGACCGAGGAACGCTGGCAACAAGTAGGCGCGGGCAACCCCTACCGGCCCGAGGCCCACGAGGCCCGACGCGCCGGCTACGCCACCAGCCACGACGAAGTCGTCGCCGGGCTCTCTTCCATCGCCGCTCCCATCAAGGTTCCGGGCGGACGGCCGGCGGCAATCGCCGTCGTCTATATCCGCCTGGACCAGGACGCCGACGCCGTTGGAAAGACGCTGGCCGCCAGTGCCGCACGTATCGAAAGCCAGCTGGCCTGAACCTTTCCTTCCAGGTCAAGCGGTGTGCCCCACAGCACAAGACTGCGGAGCAAAGGCGCCGAATACTCGAAGGAGGACCGGACACGCCGTCCGGTCCTTCTTTCGAGCACGAGAAGGAATCCATGAGCCTGAATCTTCTTGACACCTCCAATTGGCTGCCGTTGGACGGACTGGCCCCCGGCTTCGACGCCAACAAGGCCCCTGCCGTGCAGGATCTGGCCGGCCAACAATTCTCCGTCCGCGGCGAAGGCGGACCCATGACCTTCAGTTTCGACGACCAAGAAGTGCAATGGGCTGCCGCCGGCCACGCTGGAACATCCGCCTACGAGGCCTTCGCTGTCGCCGAGGAACTGTATTACTGCCAATGGCATAGCGTCCTGGAACCGGAACTCGCCGTATCCCTGGTCCTTGATCTTGCACAGGGCCGGGCGCTCTACATCGGCGCCGCGCTCGGCAGGGCCACCGCCTCCAGTGTCGCCGTGCATCACGACTTCCGCCCCGGAACACTGGACGGTTATCCCGCCACGGGCGATGCCATCTCCGAAAGCACGGCACTCATCGGCCGTCGCGTCGAATGGGTCTACAGCGAATCGCACGCCTACGAACACATCTACCTCAGCCCCACCTGGTATACCTGGCAGTGCCTCGCAGGTCCCGAGCGCGGGTTGGCAGACACCGACTCCAACACCGTCCTCCAGGTCCGCCCCGGAATTTTTGTCTTCACCTGGCGGGAGAAAGTCATCCCGTGCGGCTCGGTCACAGTGGCCGACCACCGTGACCCCCGCGCCATCCGCTCCCACGGCAGCCTCTTCGGCTGGAACGAGGAAGGCACCGAACCCGTACATTTCACGTTCGGCGCACACGGCCGCTTGATCAGCATCACCCACCACACTCCGGAATTGAATCCGGCAACAGCGGGCTAGCACCGCAGGGTGGATCGCAGGGAGCCCCGGCACGGAGTGCGTGCCGGGGCTCTTTTCGCGGGACTAAGAGGGTCAGCCCTCCGAGCCGTGCCCGATCCGGGCGTACAGCGCAGGCTGCGAGCGCCGCAGGCGCAGGCCCCACACCACGCCCACGACTCCGGGGAGCAGGACCAACAGCGGCAGGACGAACGTGGCAGCCGTCGACTCCGTCTGTCCCAGCAAGACGTTGAAGTTGGCCAGGATGAGCACGAAAACCACCGCAAGCAACACGAAGCCCAGCGCCGGCGCAATGACCCTGACCCACAGGCTCGCGCCATGCTGCTGCCGGCGGAAGAAGCCGATCACGGCCACCGACACCACTGTCATGAGGAGCACCAGGCCCATGGCCCCACTGTTTGTCAGCCAGGTGAACATGGTGAGCACGGGGTACAGTTCACCGAGATCGGAACCGGATCCCGCGATGGCGAAGGCCACAGTCACGACGACGGCAATCACCGTCTGCGCCAGCGAACCGGCGTACGGCGCCCCACTGCCGGCCCGGACCTTTGCCAGCGCCGAAGGCAGGACGCGCTCGCGGCCGAGGGAGAAGAAGTACCGCGCTACTGCGTTGTGGAAGCTGACGAGGGCGGCAAAGAGGCTGGTGACAAAGAGGAGCTGGGCGATGTCGCTGAGCAGCACGCCCCCGTTGGCACCCAGGAACGCGAAGATCATGTCGGGGCCGTTGTCTGTGGCTGTCCCGATGACAGCGGAGGGGCCCGCCCCCATCGTCATGGCCCAGGCCGATACTGCGTAGAAGACAGCAATGATCCCCACTGCGGCGAAGGTGGCCCGGGCGACAGTGCGTTGGGGATCCTTTGACTCCTCACCGTAGATGGCGGCGGATTCGAAACCCATGAATGCGGCAATGCCGAAGGACAGGACCGCTCCGACCCCGGGAACAAACAGGCTTTCCGGGCTGAAGGTCACAGCACTGACACCCTCCGGAGCCACTGCGAGGCTGATGACGTCGTACACGATGACCACCAGGAACTCGAAGGCCACCAGGACACCTAGTACCTTGGCGGAAAGATCAACCCTGTTGACACCCAGCCAGCCAACGACGGCGATGCATACCAGCACCGGGATCCACCAGGGAACGTTAACGCCAAGCCTCGCGGACAACAAGGATGAAACCGTGAAGCCGAACAGCCCGTAGATGCCTACCTGCATCAGGTTGTAGGCCATGAGGGCGATCAGGGACGCGCCTACGCCGGCGGGCCGCGAGATGCCTTGGGCTATGTAGGCGTAGAAGGCGCCGGCGTTGGTGACGTAGCGGCTCATGGCTGCATATCCCACCGCGAAGAGCGCCAGGATTCCACCAAGGACCAGGAAGGACAAAGGAACACCCGTCACGCCGGTCACCGCAAACGTTGTGGTCACTCCGCCTGCGAGGACGGTCAACGGCGCCGACGCCGCGATAATCATGAAGGTCACTGCCGGTACGCCAAGCCGTCCCTTGGTTTCGACCGTTCGGGCGGTCGTGCCCTTGACGGGGTTATCCACGCTCATAGTGTGCTCCTGCCTCGGTGCCGCGGGAGATTTGCGCGGCACGATGTCTGTCATTCCGCAATCTTCCACCGCACGGAGCGCGCGTGACTTGTCTCACACGGCAAGGAGCTTGTCGCTGCACGCAAGCACGTTCGAGCCCGGCCGCCGGTGTAGAATCGTGGGCAAGCTCACGTCCGCGCCATCGGCCTTCCTGCCTCCTGGCAGCGGCACCACGGGCCTTTGGAAGGGAACTTGATGACCGTCGCGGCTGATACGGGCCCCGCAACCGTGGAAACCATCGTGGCGGAGTCGTTCCAGGAGTGGAGCAGGGCAATCTCCGCGTCCTTTGTACCCCTGCTGGCCCAGGGGCCACGCCATTCGACATTTCACGGAACCATGCGTGCCCGCGTTCTGGGACAGATCTCCGTAGTGGAAATCAATGCCGGACCCCACACTGTGCTGCGCACTCCGGAGCTGATTGCCAAGTCCACGGGCCGCTTCTTCAAGCTCAGCATCCAGCTCAGTGGCTCGGGTCGCCTGGTCCAGGACGACCGTGAAGCCGTCCTGCGCCCGGGCGACCTCTCCATCTACGACACCTCCCGCCCCTATCAACTAACGTTCGACGACGACTTCCGCACTTTGGTACTCATGTTTCCCCACGTCCTGCTGGACTTGCCGGCCGAGGCCATGGGCCACGTCACTGCTTTGCGGATACCCGGCGACGAAGGCCTGGGTGAACTCATCAGCCCCTTCCTGGTGAAACTGGCCGACAACCTTGACGCCCTCTCCGGCACCAACGGGCTCAGGCTGGTCCACAACGCCCTGGACCTGGTGACCACCCTGTTCAACGGCGAACTCGACCAACTGATCGAGACCGGCCGGGATCCCCATCTCCTTCTCCTGGGGCGCATCCACGACTACATCGAAGCCAACCTCGGCGATCCCGGGCTCTCCCCCGGAACCATCGCCGCGGCCCACTACATCTCCACCAGGCACCTCCACGATCTTTTCCAGGAGATCGGAACAACGGTGGCTTCCTCCATCCGGCAACGGCGGCTGGAGAGATGCCGGCGCGACCTGAGGGATCCAGTGCTGGCAGAACGTCCCGTTACGGCCATTGCGGCGCGTTGGGGGTTCACGGACGCCGCCCACTTCAGCAGGATCTTCCGGGCAGCTTTCGGGAACTCCCCCACCGGCTACCGCAACAGCCACTGACGGCACCCTGCACCAAAACCAGGGCCGCCGCACCGAAACCAGGGCAGCCGCACCAAAACCAGGCGGCCGCCGTCGGACAGTCATTGCAGTCAGGTGACCGCTGCAGTTGACTACGCGGCCGCCGTCGGGGCCGTCCCCTGATCGGTCAAAGCGGCCATCTCCTCCAGCATGGTTCGCAGCAGGCGGTCCTGCAGCCCTGCAAAAGCAGGATCGCCGGCGCGGTTGATCAACTCGCCGGGATCGTTGCGGTGATCGTACAGTTCGGCAATCTCCGTGCCGAAGTATCTGGTCAACCTTCCCTCAGCGGTGATGACCGTGCGCATGCGGACCGGCCCAGGCAGTCCCGGCAAACCGAACGGCTGCTCTTCCTCCACCAACAGCGCGTGCCTGTGCTGTTCCGTGGTTCCTTCCAGCAATGGCACCAGCGAACGTCCCTGGATTCCCCGGTAGCTGCGGGCTCCAGTGAGTTCAAGGAGCGTCGGCGCCACATCCGCGCTGGAAACCAGCGCTTCCGTCCGGCCCGGCGGACTTCCGGGAATGTGCACCACCAAGGGAACATTCGTGACGGCGCGGTAATGGACAAAGTGTTTGAGCATCAGGCCGTGGTCGCCGAAAAGGTCGCCGTGGTCACTGGTGAACACCACGATGGTGTCCTCCGCAAGCCCTTGCCGGTCCAGCTCATCGAGTATCCGGCCAATGTGCTCGTCCATCATGGTGATCAGGCCGTACTGCGCGGCCGCCGCGTTCCTGTACTGCTCCTCGGTTGCTGCCCACGTCATGGTGGGGTCCGGATTCGGCTCACCACGGTGTTCAATCATGTCCCTCACGTGCGCCGGCGATGCTACGTGGTCCTGGTCAAAGCCGAGTGGGAGTGGCATGGCCGCGGGATCATAGAGATCGGAGTATCCGGCCGGCGGGGAGAACGGATGGTGGGGGTCGGGGAAGGACACGAACATAAAGAAGGGTTGATCCTGACCTGCGGCGTCCTTGAGGTGCTCGATTGCTTTCTCGCTCACGTAGCTTGTGGGGTGGATCTCGGCCGGAATAGCTGTCTGGTACACCTGGTCCCACCCGCCGTACCTGCTCGAAGAGTTGCCGGGCCCGCCCAAAGCTTCCGGGTCGATGCCCCGTTCCCGGGCCCAGTGCACGTAGTGGCCGCCGGGCCGGTCCCCGTGGCCGATCACCAGGTCCACGTGCTGGTAGCCGTAGTAGTCCGACGGCAGCGCAATGAACCGGTCATCGTGCGCTTCGCGGTTTTCCCACTGGTCCCACCCCGCAGCGAAAGCATGACGGCGGGCGTCACCGGCCGCTGCGTCCAACAGCATGGGGTCGGTGGCCCGGATTTCCTCGGCCTGGTGGGGTTCAAATTCCCAGCCCATGTTCTGGTGGTGCAGTTTTCCCACCCCTACAGTCCGGTAGCCTCCGGCTGCCAAGGATCCCGGAATGGTCTGCGTCAGGGGGTCCAGGGTGATGCCGTTGCATCGTGTTCCGTGCGCTGACGGCCACCGTCCCGTCATGAGGCTGGCACGGTTGGGCATGCACGTGGGATTGGCCACTGTCGCGTTCCCGAAAACGGTGCTTCTGGCTGCGAGCGCATCCAGGTGCGGGGTCTTGACGGTGCTGTTGCCGCTGAAGCCCAGGTGGTCTGCCCGGAGCTGGTCGGCGATGATGAACAGGATGTTGGGCGGGCGCTTTTCGCTGGTGCGCTGCGCTGTCATGCGGGCCTCTTGATGAGGGACAGCACTTCGGTGCGTTGCCGGGCGAACTCCGGCAGCGAGCGCGTAGTGATCTGGTCGCGGGGACCGGGCAGGTCCACGTCCACTACCTTGAGCACCCGTGCGGGCCGTGATCCGAGGACCACCACCCGGTCCGCAAGGTAGACGGCTTCGTCGATGTCGTGGGTCACCACCAGGATGGTCATGTTAAAGTCCCGCCGGATCTTCAGGCACAGGTCCTCCAGGTCGAAACGCGTCTGCGCATCCACTGATGCGAAGGGTTCGTCCATGATCAGGATCTCGGGCCGGTACGCCAACGCCCGGGCGATCGCGACGCGTTGCTGCATGCCTCCGGACAGCTGCCACGGATACTGGTTGTCGGCGTGGGATAGCCCGACGGCGGCCAGCGCGCCATCACAGCGCTCCCTCAGCTCCGCTGCGGACAACTTGAGATGCCTCAAGGGCAGGACCAGGTTCTTTCGAACGGTCAGCCATGGCATCAGCGACCGGTTGTAGTCCTGGAAGACCAATGCCATTTCCGGAGGCGGGCCACTGATGGTCCGCCCGTCGATGGCTGCCCTTCCGCTGGTGGCCGGCTGGAGTCCGGCCAGGCATTTGAGGAGTGTGGTCTTGCCGACGCCGGATGGGCCGACGATGCAGACAACCTCACCGGCATCCACGGTGAAGGTCAGGTCTTCGATGACCGTGCGTGCTTTTCCGCCGCTGCCATAGGTCTTGGCAAGATGCGCCACGTCCAGCCGGGGCGTGGACGCGCTGAGACGTGTTTTTGGTTGCTGTGCCATGGTGGACTTTCTGTTTCGGGTGGAAAGACTGTTGCTCATGATGCACGCGCCAGGCGACGGGATCCGATGTACCAGGAAAGGACCTTGCGGCGAAGGAGGCTGAACAGGATGTTGACCAGGAATCCAATGACGCCCAAGAGCAGGATCCCTGCCCACATGTCGGCGGTCATGAAGCTCTGTTGGGCCAGCAAGGTCATGGCTCCGATGCCCTGCGAACTTCCCAGCATCTCGCTGGCGATCATCACGATGAACGCCACCTGCAGGCTCACCTGCAGGCCAGAGAAGATCTGCGGGGTCGCTGCAGGCAGGAGAACATCCAGCACCCGTTCTTTCCGGGTCAGGCGGTAGACCTTGGCAACATCCATGAGGTCGCTGCTGACGCTGCGGATGCCGTCCACCGTGGCAATCATGGTGGGAAACAGCGCCGCCAAGGCGATGCTGGTGACGCGCATCTGGGTGCCGAAGCCTATAAGGGAGATGAAGATCGGCACCAGCGCCACTGGAGGTATTCCCCGGAGGAAGTGGATCAAGGGGTCCATCATCCACCGGACAGGTGCAACCAGAGCCGTGGCGAACCCCAGTGCGATCCCGGCTACGGCCGCGATGGCGAAACCGAGGAACAGGTTTCCCAGGCTGAGCAGGACGTCGGACTGGAAGTGCTCAAACAGCCACAATTCCCGGAAGCGGACAATGATGGTTTCCAGCGGGGGGAAGAAGGGGTCGGTGGAGTTCGCGGAAAGGAACCACCATGCCACCAGGAGAAGCACGGGGGCGGCGATGCCGATCACCCAATTACGCATTGTGATGTTACTCATCGCGGCACCGCTTCCCGGTAGGACTCGTGCCAATGCAGGACCCGGCGCTCGGCCAGCCGCGTGACACCTTGGAACAAAAGACCCAGGACTCCGAGGACAATCACCAAACCGTAGAGGCTGGCGTAGTCACCCGCAGCTTGGGCTTGGTAGATGTTTTGGCCGAGGCCCGGGCCGCCGCCCAGGAGTCCGGCCACCACGGTAACCACCAGGGCAGCGGGCGCTGCCACGCGCATCGCTGTTCCGATGTAGGGCATGGCACTGGGCAGCACCACCCGGGCCAGGATTTCACCCTCTCCCATGCCATAGGAGCGGGCGGTGTCGCGTGCCACTGGGTCGGTGCCCTGCACGCCATCCACAGTTTGCATGACAATGGGGAGCAAGCAGCCGAACACCACGAGGAACAGAGACATCTCTGCAGTAGGGCCCAGTACCAGCACGGCAAGGGGCAGGATGACGATCGGTGGAACCGGCTTGAGGAACTCCAACACGGCCAAAGTGGCGTACTTCACGGACTCGAAGCTGCCGACGAGCAGCCCTATTGCCACACCAGCCACGGCGGCCAGCGCCAAAGCGAGCAATGCGATACCAATCGTGGCCCCCAGCGAGGACCAGAATGTTCCGGTCCCCAGAATGGTCGCGAGGGTTGAGAACACTGTAGTGGCCGGCGGCAGCGCATTTCCCGCGATCTTGGCCTCTGCAAGTACCTGCCAGATGGCCAGGGCACCAGCTACACCCACAACGCTGAAGGCGTAGGGGCGGACGGACGCTTTCATGATGAATCTCCCATGTCGTTCTCTTGCCTACTTGCCGAAGATGATGTCGGCCGGCAGTTTCACCGGGGCATTCAGGAAGCCGAGGTCGGCAAGATTGTTGTTGGCCCGCTCAATGTCTTCCACACGTACCTCGCCGGGCCAGTAGTTGACTGCCCCGGACTTGACCACATCCAGCGGGGTCTTGGTGATCCCGGCGCTGAGCTGCTGTGCTTCATCCAGGTGGCCGTTGGCGTAGGCGTTCGCCTTGTAGATGGCGGCTTTGAACCCCGCCAGGGCCTTCTCCTTGGACTTCACCGTGTTCGCCCCGGCGACCCACAGCCCAATGGCTCCCTGTTCAAAGAACTCCACCCCTGGAGAGGCCAGAAGGCGGTTTCCCTCGGACACCGCTTTGGACGTGAACGGAGCTATCAGGGAAGCTGCGTCCACGCGCCCGGAATTGAGCGATTGCAGCGCCGATGACGGGTCCAGGACCATCCAGTTCACTTTTGCGGGATCTCCCCCGTCGTCCTTCACCAGTTTGCTCACTGTCACCTCCAGCTGTGCCTTCCTTGCCGGAACGCTGACGTTCTTGCCTTCCAGGTCCTTCGGCCGGGTGATGGATGAATCCTTCCCGACGAGAAGGCCGGTATCGTCCACGCGGTTGAGGTCGCTGGATTCTCCTGCCCCGTCCTTGTATCCATCGGCTGCGGCGACGATCTTGAGCGGCACATTCTGGCTCAAGGCGTTCAGGAGCGGAATGGAGGGAGTATAGGTGAGGTCTATCTGTCCGCTCTGGGCTGCTGCAATGCCCGCCGGAGGGTTGGCTATGACAGAGATCTCGACGTTGAGACCCTGTTCCTTGAAGTAGCCCTTGTCGGCCGCGAGGCGGATGCCGGCGTCTGACCCGATGCCGATGGTTCCCACCTTGAGGGTGGTGGTCCCATCGGCGGCCGGGACGGCTGCCGGGCCCGAGCCGCCTCCACAGGCTGCAAGTGCCATGGACAGTACAGCGGCAACAGCCAAAGGAATAGTGCGTCGCATATGGTGCTCCTTGAATGACGAATGGTTGGAACGGAAGACGATGGTTCTAGCTGGTGGATAAGTGGACAACGCGGCCACCGCTCATGGTGAGCCGGATGTCGGTGTCGGTGAGCTTGTCGATCTCCTCATCGGCCGGCCATGCGGTGGACAACAGGCACAGATCTGCTGTCCTGCCGGGTAACAGGGAGCCCTTGAAGTGCTCCGCGTGATCCTGCCAGGCAGCCTCAACGGTCATGGCGGCCAGCGCCTGCAGACCGGTGATCCGCTCGGGGTCGCCCGGTGCGCCGGGCGTGGACCGGGTGGCACGCCGGACGGCAGCTACCACGGTGCGCCGCCAATCCGGGCTGGTCACAGGTGCGTCGGAAGCAATGTTGAAACGGACGCCCGTTTCCACGGCTGAACGCAGGGGCTGGTGGCGGGAGAAGCGATCCTCTCCGAGCACTTGGCGCATGATGTCGCCGGCCTCCTGGCGGATCAGGGGGTTGGTGCTGTAACCGATCCCCCGTTCAGCCATGGTGCGCAGGGTGCTTGTGTCGCTGAAGGCACCGTGGATGATGTAGTGACGATTGTGCTGAGTGCCGGTGGGCGTGGGACTTCCACCGGGAGCAGTGGTTGCTGCAACGATCGCTTCCACGGCCGCGGCGGTGGCAGCATCTCCGGTGGCGTGCACGCCTGCCTGCAATCCGGCATCGTTAATGAGTTGCAGAATCCTGTGGAGTTCAGCCACCCGTTCGGCATCGCTGTCTCCCTGGATCACCAGGCTGCCGTGCGTACACGCCGTGCCATAGGGTTCGCTCATCCAGGCGGTGCCGCTGCGCGGGATCCCGTCTGCGAAGACTTTGACGCCCGCGATCCTCAGCTGCTCCGGATCAATGCCGCGGTCCTTGCAGCTTTGTGCCAGCCCACTCTTAAGACCGTCCTCAACGGCCACGGCATTGGCTCCCCCGGTTCCCGCGAAGAGCATGAGGACATTGATCCTCAACGTCAGTTCACCTGACAAGGCGAGGTCACCCAACAGCCCGAGCGCCGCCGTCGTACCCGCTCCGTCCATGAGTCCGGCGCTGGCCGGCCCCAAACCAGGCTCCGTGAGGGAGGTGATGCCCAGCGAGTGCAGGTATTCCTGGAAGCGAAGCACCGCGGGTCGGAGCGTTGCGGCGGGAACGGGCGGCATGGCCCGCGAGATGAGTTCCATGGCACCGTCCTGGAACAGTCCGGTGGGGGCGCCGTCCTCTGCCCTCACGATCACGCCACCGTGGATGTCCGGGGTTGTGGCGGTGATGCCGGCGCGCCTGAGCGCTTCCCGGTTGGCCAGGAGTTGGTGCCCGGTGGCATCGAACGCCACCAGGGGCGTGTCAGCCTGGCAGTCCAGCAGACCCATGGCTGGTCCCAGTATCGACTCGTCCCAGCCGTGGGCGCGGATCCAGCCATCCGCGCCTTCCGGTGCCGCGCCCAGGACTTCGACGACGGTCGCCCAGTCCGGGGTGACGGACGGGTCCAGCCGCACATAACCAAAGGCGGCCATCGCCGCCGAGACGAAGTGCAAGTGGGCATCATTGATGCCGGGGATGACGGCCCCACCGGCGGCGTCAACAACCTGCGTACCCGGGCCAATCTGCCGGCTCACATCATCGTGGCCAAGTCCGGCAACGCACCCGTCCTTGACGGCAATGGCATCAGTCATGCGGTGTGGCTGTGCCGGGTCCATGGTGTGGACCGAGGCATTCATGATCACCAGATCAGCGAAATCTTGCATCGGTTCTCCTCAGGTCACCGCATCCGAATGTGATGCAGACAACGTTCTTGCAAGAAGTATGTCGCTTGACTGGGTCACGTGACTAGGTTTTGACGTAAAATTTCTTTCACAGGACTTTTCCGCCCCCCACGGCACGGCCACAGGGCCGTCACGGCGGAGAACGCCTACGATCGATGAGACCGTTGGGTTGTTGCATCCGGGCACGGGTGGAAAAAGCATGAGGAAGGTGAACGGATGGCCAGGGTTCCCGCCGAAGAAAGGCGCCTGCAATTCGTCGAAGCGGCAGCCAGGGTCATCGCACAGGATGGGCTGGCCTCGGCTACGACACGTCGGATCGCCAGCGAGGCCGACGCCCCCCTCGCGGCGTTGCACTACTGTTTCCGCAGCAAGGATGAACTCCTTGAAGAGGTCTATAACTTCCTTAGCAGGGACTACGCCAAAGCACTGGACCCCGTTGCAGACCCCGGCCTGGGCCTGCGCCACATGGTGGGTGCCCACGCCCGGCGCATCTGGAGCCGCATGCTTGAAAACCCGCACGAGCAAGTCACTACGTTTGAACTGCTGCTGCGACGCTTCCGCGTGGAAGCCGACGACCAGCCACAGGCGCTGCTCATGAACCGTTCCATGTACGACGGTTGGGTAAGCTCAACGCTGGAGTTGTTCCGTGGAGCCGCCGAAGCCGCCGGCGAGCCCGTCCCCACCAACCTGGAGGACATCACCCGTTTATTCATCTCGGGGATCGACGGCATCAGCATGCAACACCTGGCCGATCCCGACCAGGAGCGGTCAAAGCGCCTGGTGGAACTCATGGCACGGTCCCTGTCCGGTGCGCTCGATTACGCCTGAGGTTGGCGCTTCATCACCAGGGACGTGACCGCACCCAGCAGAAGAAGGCCCGCCGCGGCGGCCATCGACACCATGAAAGCCGCGCCCGCCCCCTGCGTCTCGGCCAACTGTCCGGCCAGATAGGATCCCAGCGCGGTTCCGGCCACTATCCCGCTGGCCAAAGCCGTCATGACGGTAGCCATTCGGCCAGCCGGAGCAACAACGCCGCCAATGCTGAACACCGTAACCATGACCGGACCCACCGGAATGCCGAGCACCAGCAGCACGAAAATCATGGGCCAAATGCCCGCGGGAAGAAGCAGCAGCAAGGACAAAACGGACATCGCCAGGGCTGCCACAACCCACCTCGAGGCCAAGGTGAAGCGCTGCGGCCAGAACGCGACGGACAACGCCGCAACCGCCGAGCTGAGACCCATCACCGCGTACAGCAGGCCCGCAATTTCTGCCGTGGCGTACTGCGCTGAAAAGGCGCTCAACGCGTTCTGCGTCGCGCCGAAGAATGTGCCCATGCACACCATCGCAACCACCGGCACCGCCACCACTGCGGCTGCCCAGCGCTTGCGCCGCGGCCCGGCTGCCCGCGTACCCTCTTCGACCGAAACCCCGACGCCGGCCGTCGCCTTGCGCGGAGCCGGCACCACGGCACGCTGGCTGGGGTGGACAGCAAAGGCCGGAACCAGGGTGATGGTCATCACGGCAGCCAGCGCGAGCGGCAGCCATGGGGCCACCACGCTGGCCAACACACCCACCAACGCCGGGCCGAGAACGAACGTGATCTCGTCAGCGGTGCCCTCGTAGGACAATGCCGTATCCAGGTCAGCCCGGTTGGCGGCAACACTTCTTTTGACCCCGGCGGGTCCGGGAGAAAGGTTGCGGGTGGTCAGGGCCATCCAACGCACGCGGGCCATGGGGCCAACTTGGGGGCAACTGGCACCCGCCAGGAAGGCTGCGACCAGGACACCTGCGGCGTCGGCCACACCCGCGTAGCCGGGAGTGATGTACGCGGCAGCCAAGAGCCCGGCCACAGCCAAGGTATTGATGACCGCGGCAACGAGCAGGACGATGCGTTGTCCGGCACGATCAGCCAACGAGCCAAGGACCGGTGCGCCCAGGGCCGAGCCGATGCCCACCGCTCCGGCAGCCATGCCACCGATGGCATACGAATGGCTGACTGCCGTCACCAGGGTCAGGGTGCCAACGGTCAACATGGCAAGAGGAAGCCGGGCGAAGAGGCCCAGCGGCAGGAATCCAGGTCCGGCCAGTTCCGGAAGGCGTGCGAAACGGCCAGGCAGACGCGAGGTCCGTGCGGGTGTTGATGACAAGGGCTGGGAAGCCACAGAAGATTTTTCCATTAATCCGGGTTCGCTAAAGGTTGCGCATCGTCCCTCCTCCCGATGCGCGCGACCCGGTGTAACGGTTTAAGTCTATCGGATACCTGTCAGAGCGGAACAGCTTCGGCAATCCGCACGGTGGAACCGTGGCGTCCCTTGACCACTTGGAGCTGGTTGGTGATGCGTTGCTTCATTTCGGCGACGTGGCTGACCAAGCCCACCACCCTGCCGCCGTCGCGCAATCCTTCCAGAGCGTCCATCACTTGCTCCAGCGCTTGTTCGTCCAGGCTGCCAAAGCCCTCATCGACGAACAGGGTCTCGATGTCCACGCCACCTGCCTCCTGCTGGACCACATCGGCCAGGCCGAGGGCCAGAGCCAGCGAGGCCATGAAGGATTCGCCGCCGGACAGCGTGGAGGTGTCGCGCCGCTGGCCGGTCCATTCGTCCACCACTTCCAGGCCGAGGCCGGATTTCTGGTTACGGGCCGCCCGGGCGTCGGTGTGTTGCAGCGTATAGCGGCCATCGCTCATGGCAACGAGCCTTTCCGAGGCTGCGAGGGCTACCTGTTCCAAGCGGGCCGCCAGCACATAGGCGTTCAGGCTCATCCGGTAGTTGTTGTCCCCGGCGCCCCGGACAGTGTCAGCCAGTTCGGCCAGGATACGAGCGCGGTTGCGGGGCTCCCTTCCGGCCTCGGCCAGGGTGTTGTACTCGACCCGGATCCGTTCAACGGCTTCGGCCGACTTCCCGGCAAGGGCTGCCGCCAATGCCGCAGCCCTCGCACGATCAGCCGCGTCGGCGGCGTCGAGTTTGACCTCGGCGAGTTCGGCTTCGGGCAGGGGAAGCTCGCCGGCCTGAACTTCCTTGGCCGCCAGAACCAGGTCCTCGCCGGCAAACAACTCGTCCAAGCGGGCCGCTTCAGTGTCGAAATCGGCCACGTCCTTCTCCAAGCCAACAACATCGGCCGGCGGGAGCAGTTCGCCACGCGCTTCCTCTGCCGAGTCGAACCCCGAGTCGGGCAAGGCATTCTGGAGCGATACGGCGGCGTCGGCCTGGGCCTGGGCTGCCTGCTCGAGTTCGCGATCGGCGTCGGCGGCCGATTGAAGCAGTGTGCGCTCGGCGGACAGGGCCTTCAAACGTTCACGCAGGCTCGGGAAGTCTTCCCGCAAACCGGCCAGGTCGGTCTTGAGGGTGTCGTGCTGCTCCTGCAGGAGGAGGACGGCCGATGACGCCCGCGAGGCCGCGCCGGCGTCCTCCGCGTGCTGCTCCTGAACTTCAGCCAGCTTCTTGGTGATGTCTTCCTGCTTGCCCCGAAGCTGGTCCAGGGTCCTGGATGCGTTCTTCGCAGCCGAGGTTGCGGTCCGGGCGGCGACGAGACGAGCCTCCGCCTCTTCGGCATCCACGGTGCCGCCCTGGGCCGCCAGCCCGGCAAGGACCTGGGCGGCCGTGGAGACTTGCTCAGCAAGCACCCCGAGGGCTTTCTCGCTGGCCTCGAACCGCTCCCGGGCTTCTTCCTCTTCCTGGGCCAGGGACAGGGCTGACCGTACCGCAGCGGCGGGATGCGGGTGGGACTCGCTCCCGCACACAGCGCACGGCTGCCCGCTCACCAAGGCCGCAGCCAGCTCCCCTGCCGCATTGGCCAGGCGGAGCTCACGAACGTCAAGCCATTCCTGGCGGTGATCCTGTGCTGTGGCACGGGCCTGAAGATGCTTCCCGGAAATCTCTGCCAACTCACTGGCCGCCTTGGCATGGCGGGACACAATCGCCACCAGCTCAGTAGCTGTGGTGGTTTCCCGTTCAAGCTCCGCCAGCCCATCAGCCGCCGGTTCCAGAGGTTCCATCAGGCCACTCACAGCTGACGCTTCTTCGCGCAGCCGTTCCAGTGCGGACAAGGCTTGCCCAGCTGCTGCTTCATGTTCTGATTGTTCGCGACGCTTGGCCGCAAGCCGGGCAGCGATGTCCTCCAGTCGCCGTTCGTCCGGGAGGCGGGCCTCCAGGACCGCGTACGTGGACTTGAGGCTTTCAAGGGACGCGGTGGAGTCTAAGGCATCCAAGCCTGCGGCTTGGAGCCTTTCCCGTAGCTGCGCAACCTTCGCGACGGCGGAGCGATACTTGCGGGCGGAGGAATCAACGGCATCAAGCTGGCCGCTCAGCACAGAAGCCCGGCGGTGCCTCCCAAGCTTGTCCTTGTTCTCGAGTGCCCGCGGCGCGGCCAGTTCAAGAAGGACGCGCCTCTGCATTGCGGCTCCGAGCCGGCCATGCCGCAACGATTTTTCCTGGGCTTGCCGGAACTGTTCAGCAAGCCGCGAGGACAGTGACTCAGCGTGGCTTGCCTCGTCCTTTCTTCGCGTCCATTCAGCGCCCACCTCCGCTGCTACGCCGGCCAGCCATGCCTCCGGCTCCTGTCCGGGGGCGCCTGGGGCATCAGCGTTCCCAACGGTGGTCCCGGCAGGGTTCCTGTCGGCATTCTCGAGCGCCGGCTGGACGCGCTCTGCCGCAGCCCGGTCAAGCAAACTTTTGAGGTCCGAGGCGTTTTCCTGGACGGCGCGGGAAGCTTCCGCCGCCTGGCTTGCGATCTGGCGCTCGACGGCTTCAAAGCGTTGCGTACCGAAAAGTTTCTGCAGGAGTTCCAGGCGGTCGTTGGCTTTGGACCTCAGGAACGCCGCAAAGTCACCCTGGGGAAGCATCACCACACGGGTGAACTGCTCCCTGTCCATCCCCAAAATGTCCGCGAGTTCGGCGCCGACTTCGTCGTTCCTTGAGGACTTCTCCTCCCAGCTTCCGGCAATCCGTTCGCGAAGGAGGGTCTTGGCCTGCTGGGTGGTGAACCCTTTTTTGCCCCGGGCACTCGGGCGTTCCCAGGCGGGCGAGCGCGTCACTTCGAACCGCCGGCCGCGTGCCGAGAATTCGCACACGACGCGCGGTTCGGCTGACGGTGCCGCGTGGTCGCTGCGGAGCCGCTTTCCTTCCTGGCGTGGGCCGGGCACGGCCCCGTACAAGGCAAAGCAGATGGCATCAAGGATGCTGGTCTTGCCTGCCCCGGTGGCGCCATTGAGGAGGAACAGTCCCTGCGCTCCCAAGTGATCGAAATCGATGTGTTGGGCAGTGGCGAACGGGCCGAAAGCTTCTATTTCCAGGCGATGGATTCTCACAGTTCCGCTTCTTCCAAACGAACGGCTTCCAGCGCTTCCCGAAGCGCAGCTTCTTCGGCATCACCGGCTCCACGGTCCCGGACATGCTCCAGGAAGCCACAGCAGACTCCAAGATCGTCCTGGGCCTTGGCGAGGCGGTCGCTGTAACTCGTCGTGGTCCGGGTTCCGGCGCCCTCGGGATCGAAGGAAAGGACCAATGTGTCCGGGAAGCGGACCCGCAGTTTTTCCATGGCCTGCGTCGGCCGCTGTGGATCTGTGATGGTGATCTGGCAGTAGGCCTCTTCCGCCCAGGCATACTGCCCCGACTCCAGCAGTTCGTCCAATGTTCCGCGCAGCACGGCCAGGGCTTTGGGGGCTTCCCACACTACTTCCTGGACGTCGATGACTCCTGAAGGGCTGATGTCCACCACCCAAGCACCTTTGCTGTGCTTGGCTTCGGAGAATGAGTAGGCCAAGGGCGAACCCGAGTAGCGGACATTGCCGGCCAATTGCTGCCGGCCATGGAGGTGGCCCAGTGCCGTGTACGTGAATCCCTCGAAGAGGTCCAAGGGCACCGCTCCCAGTCCCCCGATGCTGAGGTCCCTCTCGCTTTCGGACGTGATGCCTCCACTGGCAAAAGTGTGCGCCAGCACCACCGGGTAGACGGATCCGGATTCGCGGCGGCGCTCAACATCGCTCGTGATGCGCTCGATTGCCCGCTGTGTCACGTCAAAGTGGTTGGCAGAGTCCACACCCAGCCGCTCCGCCACCAGGCGGGGTTCAAGATAGGGGATTCCATAGATGGCCACCTGGCCCGCAACGTCCCCTTCCGCTCCGACGGGCAAAAGAACGGGCACATCCAGATCCTCCACGCGCGTGCGCAAGTGCACTCCCCCGCGTTCCAACAACCGGGAAGCGAAACCCAGCCTGATGGCGGAATCGTGATTGCCACTGGTGAGCACCACACTGGCCCCCGCCTGCGTAAGACGCACCAAAGCATCGTCCAGCAGTGTGACGACGTCCAGGCCCGGCAAAGCGCGATCGTAAACGTCGCCCGCGATCAGCACAACATCCACCGAGTTGGCTTCGACGAACGCCACCAGCTGGTCCACGAAGCCGCGTTGGGCATCGAGCATGCCAACGCCATGGAACGACCGGCCCAGATGCCAGTCCGATGTGTGGAGTAACCGCATAATCCCAAGCTAACCGGGGTCACCGACAATAAAGCGCAGACAAGCCGCCCGGCGTCGATCCTGGCCGGTAGCTAGCCTTTCTTCCCGTCAAAAAAGTCGCGTGCGTCGTCGTTCGCCGGCTTCGCCGGAAGCGGCTTCGGAGTCGTTTCGGCCCCGGCGTCCACAGTTTCCTCAGCGGTCCCGGTTCCAGCATCGAAGTCGTCGTTGATGGCATCTGATCCAGAGTGGTCTTCAGCAGCCGTGCCCGCGGGGAGGGACAATCCCTGGAAGCCGCGGAACGCGAGTCCGGCAAGTGCTGCGCCCATCAGCGGAGCCACCCAGAAAAGCCACAGTCCTTCAACGGCCCAGGAGGGGCTGAAGACGGCTTGCGCTGTTGCGCGTGCGGGGTTGAAAGGGAGGTTGCCAAGAACCTGGCCGAACTGCAGCAGCACGGCCGTCGCCAGCCCCACCGCGAACGGTGCCAGGGAAGGAAGGACACGCCGGCCCGCCGTCGCTCCGAGGAACACGGCAACAAGCAAAGCAGAACCGACAACCTCCACCAGCAGCACGCCCGCCAGCTGGGTTTGGGCTGGAGCGTGCGTATCAAAGCCGGCTGCAGTGGTGCCAAAAGCGACCCGCGCATCCGTAAGAACGGGCACGGTAGTCACCACAACGTAGACGAGGGCCGCCCCGAGCACGCTTCCGATGAGCTGGGCTGCGATGTACGCCACGGCGGCGATCGCCCGGATGCGTCCGGCAATCAGGTTGCCCAAGGTGATCGCCGGGTTGAAGTGCCCGCCCGAAACGTAACCGAACGCCACCATGCACGCGGTCACAGTCAGCCCCGCGGTCAGGGCTGCAGGCAAAGGCGCCCCTGCAGGGTTCGAGAGAATCGATACTCCCACTGCAACGAGCACAATGAACAACGATCCCAGGGCTTCAGCCGACAGCCTGGCCAGGAGTCCCGGTTGGGGATCGGTAGCGGCCTGCACAGAAGAGGTCATGTGGAACGGGTCCTTACGGTCGGTGTGAAAGCTGGTGTGGGGGTGCCTAAGCACAACGGGGAACACTTCGGGCGCCCATGAACGGGCACACACTTGAACGAACCCGGCCCGGAACGCGCCGGAGCCCTTCAGTATCTTGCCACCCGAATCTGGACAGTTGCTGGGTTAACACTGGGGACGGTTGAAGCTGCCCCTTGAGCTTATCCGCCCAAGGAAATGGCCGCGATCGCGGCGGCGCCGAGGCCCATCACGGCCAGGGTGCTGGCCAGGATCAGCCGCGAGTGGGCTGCCTGGAAACCGGCGTGCAGTTGCCGCGAGCGCACCCACACCACGGAAGCAAGGACAACAGTGGCTGCGGCGGCGGCCAAGGCGCAGATCCCTTGATAATCCAGTCCGGGCAGGCCGGCGATCACGGTGCCGGCGGAAGGCTCGGATGTCAGCCAACTCCGCCAGATGAACAGGTCAACCACCACCAGCGAGATCAGCGTCCTGCGCCAGGCAAGGGTGGTCCGTTCGGGCTGCAGGCCGGGATCCCGGGTACTTTCCGGAACGGAGCCGGTCACGGGGCTTCCCTGCTCACCGTGCCACCAGGATCAGCACGGCGAAGGCGAACGCCGCCACAGCCACCACGATGGTCATGAACAACATCACCCGCGAGAAAGGCAAGGCCTGGTCGTGCCGCATCGCGGCTTCCATCTGGCCCCACCGGCGGTAGGACAGTGCCGCCAGGCCGGCCCCGACCAAGGCGAGCAACACGCACAAAACCAGGCGGACCGGCGTCGGCGCGATATTCGGTGCCAGTTGATCGACGGCGACAGCACCGGCGAGCAAGGCCAGCGACGTGCGGATCCAGGCCAGGAAAGTGCGTTCATTCGCCATCGAAAACCTGTAGTCAGGTGTCTTACCTGTTCGTCGCCAAGCAGGTTCACGCACGTTATCTCTCCAAGTTTTAGCAATGCCGGACAGCTTCCCCACCATATCAGCGGGGCCTCGCCGGCACGGTAAGTTACTGGCATGAGTGTTGAAGCTGTTTCCCCCGCCGTACCTTCCTTCAGTTCCCGTGTCTACGGCTCCCTTTTGGGCGGAGCCTTGGGCGATTCCCTGGGATACGCCATCGAGTTTGACTCCATTGCGGCGATTCGGGCACGTTACGGATCCGCGGGCCTGACCTCTTTTGGACAGCTCGACGGCGGCAGCCACTTTTCGGACGACACCCAGATGACGCTGTACACGGTGGATGGCCTGGTGGAAGCGCTCGAATGGGCAAACGACGGAGTGGCAGCTGACGAGATCGCTTGCCTGTGGCTTGCCTACTTGCGCTGGCTTGCGACCCAGGATGTGGCTGCTTCCTCCTCCGCGCCCGTCCCGCAGCCCCGATGGATCGACACACAGGCCGTACTCAGGCACCGACGCGCCCCCGGCAACGCCTGCCTCAGCGGGCTGGCCTCGGGAGAGATGGGAACCGTGGCAAGGCCGGTAAACCCGGAGTCCAAAGGATGCGGCACAGTGATGCGTGCGGCGCCGTTCGGCCTGGTCCCCCACATTTCCAGGGAAGCCGTCTACAAACTCAGTTCCGACGCGGCCTCGTTGACCCACGGGCACCCTTCAGCACGGCTAAGCGCGGCCGCTTTCAGCCTGCTGATCCACAACCTTGTTGCCGGCAGCGATCTCCGGAACGCAGCCACCGAAGCCCTCGCCTACGTGGACAACGTCCCCACCAAGGCACCGGAGCTCTCCGAACGTCTGGAATCCGCGTTGCAGCTCTCCGCCCAGCAGACGGTACTGGGTCCGGAAGAGCTGACCGCAGCGCTCGGTGAGGGGTGGGTCGCTGAGGAGGCACTTGCCGTCGGGCTTTACGCCGTTTTGTCCACCAGCGGCCAGGACCCCGCCGAGCACTTCCGTAAGGCGGTGGCCGTTGCGGTCAACCATAGCGGCGACAGCGACTCCACAGGCTCCATCGCGGGAAACATCCTGGGCGCGTTTTACGGTGAAGAATGCCTGCCCGCAGACTGGCTGGAAGCTTTGGAAGCGCCCGAGGTCATCCGCGGCATGGCGGACAGGCTGCTTGCCGTGACCACCGGCTGAGGGACTCTACGATCTGCGTGCCGCGATGTCGCCGCACGCTTCGCACACATCGGCAGGGATGAAGCCCCGGCGCCGCAGGAAGCCAAAGATGGCACAACCAAGGCAGAAGCCGATCAATGATTCCAGTGAGGCTGCCACGATCAGCAACGCCAGCAATATCCATGCCGCCGGCTGGAAGCCCATGAAGAACAGCACGACGGCGGCACTCGCCAGGGCGGCCCCGATGCCTTGGGCGAAACGTTTGGGAGGACCGGGCACAAGCTTGGCACGGCCGATCGCGGGCGCCAGGACCTTGACGGACAGCAGGGCCAAGGGCGAAATCCGGGGACCAAACAGCACACGCAGCCAGAACCCTGCAGCCAGTGCAACCAGTCCCCAACCCCAGCCGGTCAGCAGCGTGGCAACGGCAAGGATCACCACAAGCCCGGCTGTTATCCGGGCGGCGTACTCGTTGACCGGGTTGGGAAAAGCGAAGACTCTCCGCCAGTCAACCCCGCGTTCGGGGGCTTTGGCAGTTTGTCGCGCCGGGGCCCGGGAAAGGCTTGGCTTGCTCATTGACCAAGGCTAGGAGTGCCGCTCCCCGGACGGGAAGCATTGTTGCCTACTATGACCCACGGGGCCCTTATGCGCCGCCGACCATTTGCAGGAACTCGCCCTCTGAGACGACCTCGATTTGCTGGCCTTTGGCGTGCAGTTCCAGGACCCGCTTGGCTTTGCCCGTGAGCCGTCCGGCCCGAAGGTCTCCGGCCACAAAACCATCGCCGACAATGAGAACCGTGGTCCGTGCGGTAACGCGGCTTTCGGGCCGTGCCCCCATCTCCGCGGCCCGCGACTTCGCTTCCGGCCGGGTAATGGCGAGGTCGCCGGTGAAGACCACGGTTTGCCCGAACAGGGGGTGGCCGGGCTCTGCTGCGGGGTTGGGCAGAGGATTGGGTCCTTCCTCCGGCCAGGCAGACCAACCGCCGGCGATGCCCGGAGCGGTTTCCAGTGTCCGCTCGAAGGAACTGCCGGTCCTGGCGGCCAACGCCGACATCGTTGCCTTTGACAAGCCGAATGCGGGGTCGAAAGCGGGCTGGCTGGGCAAGTTGAGTCCCAGGGAAAGGTAGAGCTCGGCGATGCTGTTGGCATCGTTGCGCCGGGCTATGTCCACCAGGATCCCGGCGCATGCGCGGGCATCCTCTGCGGCGTCGTGGTGGTTCACAAGTGGCACGCCGGCTTCTTCGGCCGCGTACGGCAAGGAATTCGAAACGAGTGAATAACACCGGCGGGACAGCATCACGGTGCACACGTAGTCGTAAGCCGGCCCGGCGAGGCCGGAGACTTCCAATCCTGACCTGATGACTCCAAGGTCGAAGGCGGCGTTGTGTGCTGCCAGGATATCGCCGCCAATGAACGCGCCGATTTCGGGGAACAGCTCCCCGAACCTGGGCATGCCCGCGACATCTTGAGCGCGGATGCCGTGAATGCGGGTGTTGTGGAACTCGAAGTGGTCGTGGTTCTCCGGCGGACGCATCAGCCAGGAGGCTTCCTCAACCACAACGCCATTGCGGACCTTGCTGAGACCCACTGAACAGGGCGACCCCCTGAAGCCGTTGGCTGTTTCAAAGTCGATCGCCGTAAAGTCCAATGCCACTGGACAAGATTACAGCCGGAAAAGGCCGCCCCTGCCGATTTCAGCGGCGGGGCGGCCCTTGCTGCCAATAATGTGGGGAACGCTACATCGTGCTGCTTAGGGCGTGGCCCGGCGAAGAGTGGCATATGAGCATGCGGCAAGCACAACACAGAGCAGAGCTGCCCAGCCGCTGATGCTCAGCGGGCTCTGCTGGGCGAACCAGGCACCAACTGATCCCCACCATTCGAGCAGGGTGGTGAGGGCGGCCAGGCCAATGAGGGCCACTGCCGTCCCCAGCGTGGATACCAGCGTTCCGGTTGTTCCCCAGCGTTTGAAGATGGTGGCGAACCAGAATCCGATGATGAACATGAACATCATCACCACGAAGAAGAACGCTGCCGTGGCGTACCAAGGCCCGTCCGTGACCCACGGGATCTTGAAGTAGTAGCCGTAGACACCCCATCCGTTGGTTGCGCCCTCAATGGCACCGCCCAAGAGGTAGAGAGCCGTCATGCCAAGCGCAATGAGCGAGAAGAGCCCCAAGGTGCCCAGGTAAAACGCCCGACGACTGATGCTCAGCCCTTGGGAGAACGGGAACACCAGGGTCATGCTTTGGATCCCGAGAACCAGGAAGTACCACATGGGCGCCTGGCTTCCCCCGCCGTATTTGCCTTCGTTGACGGGGATGAGTGCAAAGATGGCAAGCGACATCAGGAAGGATGCCGCCAGAATGGTCAATGGCCATCCAATGTAGGTCCACTTGTTGATCAGTTGCATCCGTGCAACTGCCAAAGTCCTGCTCATCGCCTTGCCTCCATCACGTCATCGGTGAAATTCTCAGCGCCGGATGCCGCGGTGCCTGCTCCGGCCATGGTCTTGCGCACCACCAGCTGCTGCAGGGACACGGGCGAGAGCTCAAGGCCCAGCTCCAGGGCTTCGGCGCGTTCACGGCTGTTGAGTGCCTCGTCCACGGTCACCGAGGCCAGGGAACCCAGGGTTTCCCGGTGCAGGATCTTCCGGCCCATCAGGAAGGCGTCCACTGTGTCGGCGGAACCGGAAACCGTCACAGCGGAACCGCGGATGTCTTCGGCATCTGCGTCCATGATGATCCGGCCCCGATCGATCACCACCACGTGCTCAAGGAGGTTTGCTACCTCATCAATCAGGTGCGAGGACAGGATGATGGTTCGCGGGTGATCCGCGTAGTCCTCCACCAGCCGGTCGTAGAACAATTGCCGGGCGACGGCGTCGAGTCCCAAGTATGGTTCATCGAAGAAGGTCAGTTCCGCCCGGGAGGCGAGGCCGATAATGACGCCGACGGCGGACAACTGGCCTCGTGAGAGTTTCTTGATCCGACGCTTGAGGGGAAGCTGGAAGTCTTCGGCCAGCCGGTCGGCGAACTGCTGGTCCCAGTCCTTGTAGAACAGCGCGGCAGACCGGAAAGCGTGCTGCGGCTGGAAGTCATCCGGGTACTTCTGGGATTCACGAATGAAGCAGATCCGGGACAGCACTGAGTCGTTCTCGTAGGCGCTGGCACCGAAGACCAGGGCTTCGCCTGAGCTCGCGAAGGCTTGTGCTGTGAGGATGGACATGAGCGTGGTCTTGCCGGCACCGTTGCGTCCGAGCAAGCCGTAGATACGGTTGGTCGAGAGGTTCAGGTTGACGTTGTCCAGCGCGTTGAGGTCTTTGTAGTGCTTGAACAGGTTACGGGCCTCGACGATGGTGTCGTTCACAGGGCCGCGCTCCTTTCCTTGTCCGTTCCGGTCTCCTGGGCGAGTCCGGAGCTACGTTCGATCATGGTGTTCAGCTGCTCGGCAGAGATGCCCAGTTTCCGGGCTTCCAGCGTCAGCGGCTTGACGTATTGTTCGAAGAATTCCTCGGTGCGCCGCGCTATGACCTGCGCGCGCGCCCCTGTGGCTACGAACATCCCTATCCCCCTGCGTTTGTAGAGAATTCCTGAATCCACCAGCACGTTGACGCCTTTGGCAGCCGTTGCCGGGTTGATGCGGTGGAAAGCTGCGAACTCATTGGTCGAAGGCACCTGGGACTCTTCCGGCATGGTGCCGTCCACGATTCCGTTCTCGATGAGTTCGGCGATCTGCATGAAGATGGGCTTGCTGTCATCGATCATGAGCACCACCGCCTCACTGGTTCATTACTCATGTAACTAACCATACAAGCAGCGAGGCTAACGTCAAGCGACTGGGTCGAAAAAGACGACGACGGCCGTCCAGTAGGCTTGTTGGGTGATCTTTTCTGCGATGAGCGACCTTGCCGTATCCACTTTCGGGGGTGCAGGACCGGTGCAGCCCTCCATGGCTTCGTTCCTGCCTGACTGGCTTAACCCCCAGATCTTCCTGGCCGACCCTGCCCTGGCACCCTGGGTTGTTCTCCTGGTGTGCGGCATCGTCTTTGCGGAGACGGGCCTGCTGGTGGGCTTCTTCCTGCCCGGCGACTCCATGCTGTTTACCGCAGGTCTGCTGGTTGCCACGGACACCATCAAGTTCAACATCTGGGCTCTGGCAGGCTTGATCATCGTCTCCGCGATCATCGGCAACCAGACGGGCTACCTCATCGGCTCCAAGGCCGGTCCCGCGATCTTCAACCGACCCGACTCCAAACTCTTCAAGAAAGAGAACGTCGAAAGCGCCCACGCCTTCTTCGAAAAGCACGGTGGCAAGGCGTTGATCCTGGCACGGTTCGTCCCCATCATCCGCACCTTCGTCCCTGTCATTGTGGGCGTTGCCCAGATGGACAAGCGGAAGTTCTTCATTTTCAACGTCATCGGTGCAGTGCTCTGGGGCGGCGGCGTCACGTTCCTGGGGTACGTTCTGGGCGATCGCATTCCCTGGGTCAGCAAGAACCTGGACATCATCTTCATTGTCATCGTGCTGATCTCCGTCATCCCGGTCATCATCGAGGTAACCCGCGGATTCGTGGCAAAGCGTAAGGCCGCAGCCGAAGGGACGGACCCGGTGGAGGAATTCATCGAAGAACACGACGGCGGAAAGCACGGCGAGCACTAAGCTCACCAACCACGGCAAAAAGCTTCACCGCAAAGAAGAGGCACCCCGCGCCGCGGGGTGCCTCTTGCTTTACCGCTGCAAAGTCAGCGGTCGACCTTATTGCTCCGCAGGCGTCCCGGCCCCGGAAAGGGCAGAGATGATCGCAGGCAGCAGAGCCCGGAATGCTTGACCACGGTGACTGATGGCATTCTTTTCCTCAGAGCTGAGTTCGGCGCAGCTGCGGTCCATGCCGGCAGGTTGCAGCACAGGATCGTAGCCGAAGCCACCTTCGCCGCGTGGCTCCCGGAGAAGCTTCCCCTCCAGCTGGCCATACTCCACGGTCTCGTGGGCGATGCCATCCGAGCCCGGGACAGCCAGGGCCGCGGCGCACACGAACGCTGCTCCACGGAACTGGTCCGGAACATCGGACAGTTGCGCCAACAGGAGGTTCAGGTTGCCGTTGTCGTCCCCGTGCCGGCCGGACCACCTGGCCGAGAAGATCCCCGGCGCGCCGCCCAGGACATCCACTGCCAGCCCGGAATCGTCGGCAATGGCAACCAGGCCGGTCGCTTCCGCCACAGCGCGGGCTTTGAGGAGCGAATTCTCGGCAAAGGTGACTCCGGTTTCTGCTACGTCCGGGGCACCCGCTGCGGCAGCGTCCACAACCTGGGTATCGACGTCGAGGCCCGGCACCTGGTCCCGCAGCAGTTCGCGGAGTTCCCTCAGCTTGCCCTTGTTGTGGGTGGCGAGGACCAGGCGGGGGCCCACGGCGCCTGAAGCGGCGCTCACGGAGCCTCTGCCAGCGTTTCGCGCTGGATGGCGGCGAGCTGGGTTGTGCCCAGCAGTGCGAGGTCAAGAAGCGCGTTGAGTTCGTCGCGGTCGAAAGGCGCACCTTCCGCCGTGCCCTGGACCTCGACGAACTTGCCCGACCCCGTCACCACGACGTTCATGTCGGTCTCCGCACGGACGTCTTCCACGTATGGCAGGTCCAGCATGGGCACGCCGTCGATGATGCCAACGGAAACCGCCGCAATGGTATCGACCAAGGGCTCGGCATTGCGCGAAATGAGCTTGTTCTCTCGGGCAAAGCGGATGGCCTCGGCGAGCGCCACGTAAGCGCCCGTGATGGCAGCGGTGCGGGTACCGCCGTCGGCCTGCAGGACGTCGCAGTCCAGGACGATCGTGTTCTCGCCCAGTGCCTTGGTGTCGATGATGGAACGCAGGGAGCGGCCGATCAGGCGCGAGATTTCGTGCGTACGGCCGCCGATCTTGCCTTTGACGGACTCACGGTCCGAGCGGGTGTTCGTGGCACGGGGAAGCATGGCGTATTCGGCCGTCACCCAACCGCGGCCTTCGCCCTTGAGCCAGCGGGGCACACCCTCGGTCAAGGAAGCGGTGCACAGAACCCGGGTGTTGCCGAACTCGATCAACGCAGAGCCCTCAGCCTGCTTGGACCAGCCGCGGGTGATGCTGATGGGTCGCAGTTGGTCGGGGGTCCGGCCATCGGCGCGGATGACGGGTGTGGCTGTAGCTTCAGAAGTCATGTTCCAAGCTTAGCGACGATGACGGCGCTGCCCGCGCCGGGGCTTTGCCGGATCGTGCCGTCGGCTCCGGAACGTGTAGTGGACTCTGGATCGTGAAGTGGACTCTAGATCGTGTAGTGGACTCCGGCCACTGCCACGGCGACGTCCCCCGCAAATACGGGTTTGGCCTCGGACAAGACCTTGGTTTGCGAGGTCCACACGGGGATGTGGGTGAGTAGAAGCCGTTTGGCTCCTGCGTTTGTTGCGGCTTCGCCGGCGCGCTTGCCGGTGAGGTGGACGTCCTTGATGTCGTCGTCCCGCCCCTCTTCAAATGCCGCCTCGCACAGGAAGAGGTCCGATCCCTTGGCGGCATCTTCCAGTCCCTGGCATGAGTCCGTGTCGCCCGAATACGTCAGGATTTTGGTCACTGGGACGCCATCCTTGCCCGGCTCGGTGGCCGTGACACGCAAGGCGTAGGCCTCCTCCACCGGGTGGTTCACCGCGAAGGGCGTCACGGTGAAAGGACCAACAGTGACTGGCTTGAGTTCAGTCCAGTTGGTGAAATCGAATTCCTCGTGCATACCCGGATCCAGCTCCAAACCGTAGGCCGTGGCCATCCGGTCCGCAGTGGCCGCAGGGCCCCACACGGGCAGACGGTCCCGTCCCCAGCCGCCCGGCTTCCAGCGCACCGCGACGTGGAGGCCGCACAGGTCCATGCAGTGGTCCGGGTGCAGGTGGGTGAGGAAGATCGCGTCGATGTCTTCAAGGTCGGTGTAACGCTGGATGGCGCCCAGGGCGCCGCTGCCAAGGTCCATGACGATCTTCCACTCGCGTTCGCCGTCGTGCGCGGTGACGAGGTAGCACGACGCCGGCGATCCGGGCCCGGGGAAGGATCCGGTGCACCCAACGATGGTCAGCTTCACAAGCCACGCCCCATGGCTGCGTCCGCGCTTTCTCCGGGGTTCACGAAATACGAGCGGCGGGACAGGCCGCCACCGGCCTTGGCTGCTTCCAGCATTTCAGGGGTGATCCGGGCGAGGCTGCCGGTTGGATACTGCGCTGCCACGTGGTCGACATGCTTCACGGACAGCACTTCAGGTCCCAGGAAACGGCGTGCCAGCGTCTCGAACTGCGCAGCGTCCCCGGTGGCGATGAACTCGTGGCTCGGCGCACTCGATCCTGTGCGCTGGATGCCGTGGGTGGCCAAGGCCCTGTAGACGTCCTTGGCGGTTTCTTCCGCGCTGGAAACGAGTGTGACGTCCTCCCCCATGACAAAGGAGATGACGCCAGTCAGCAACGGGTAGTGCGTGCATCCGAGGACAACGGTGTCCACACCGGCGTGCTTGAGGGGTGCCAGGTACTCGTTGGCGGCTGCAAGGAGCTCAGGTCCGGTGGTGACGCCTGCCTCTACGAAACTCACGAAAGCCGGGCATGCCACGGACGTGATGGTGAGGTCAGGAGCAGCGGCGAAGGTGTCCTCGTAGGCTCTCGAACCCACAGTGGCAGAAGTTCCGATGACGCCGATCTTTCCGGACCGGGTTGCAGAAACTGCACGGCGCACGGCGGGCTGAATAACTTCGATCACCGGTATGCCGTACCGGGCCGTGTATCTTTCCCTCGCATCGCGAAGCACGGCCGCCGACGCCGAATTGCAGGCAATGGTCAGCAGCTTCACTCCGGAATCCACCAGTTCGTCCATGACGCCGAGGGCGTTGGCGCGGACCTCTGCAATCGGAAGCGGACCGTACGGTCCGTTCGCTGTATCGCCAACGTAGAGGATGGATTCGTTGGGCAGCTGGTCGATGATGGACCGTGCCACCGTCAATCCGCCAACGCCGGAATCAAAAATGCCGATCGGGCGCGTTCCCACGATTTCCCCTGTGCTGATGGGGGCGCTACTGCCTGTAGCGCCGCTTGGTGAACCCGATGCTGAAGTCATGATTATTCGAGAATAAGGCTTCCCGCGGAGTGCGGCCATCAGGTGTGGCCTCCGCCTCGTGTCTTATGTGTCACAAGGCGTGAGCGGCACCTGGCCCCCGGGATCAGGATTTTGCCTGCCTGGCGGAGATCATGGCCTGAACCAGGGACTCCTGGAGCCAGGTGGTGAAGTTGTAGACCAAGGCCAAGTAGCTCTCCACATCCTCTGCCTGGCTCCAGTCCTGCATGCTGTGGATGTGCTCGGCGTCCGCTTCATCGCGGATGTCCAGGCGTTCGGAAAGAACAAGCCTGACGTCGTTGAGTGCCATTGACCAGCGGGCGGCCTCTTCCGGCGTCAGGACCAGGTCTTCCTTGTCCAAACCCATGGCAGTTGCCCGCAGCGCGCCGATTTTGTTTTCCCGCACTGAGCGTTCGGTGAGCTGTCGGAACTCAAGCGACCCGTCGTCGTCGTCCTTCACAACGTTGGGCAGGAGCCGCAGCAGTGCCCTGTCCGTTGGCTGCTTGACGTCCATGTCCAAGCCAATGAGGGCCGCGAGCGGGTCTTCGTTCTCCCGGACTTCCGGGTCCAGCATGGAGATGACGTCGTCCAGCAATCCGCGGAGGAGGTCACGTTCAGCCGGTTCAAGGAACCCGGTGATGCCCTTGAGACCGTATTTGAATGCCTTAGCCACGCTGGCGGCCGCCCTTTCCGGGTGTCTCATTGCCGCTTGCGGCTTTCTCCACGGTGGCCCAGAGGCCGAATCCGTGCATGGCCACTGCATGCTGCTCCACTTGTTCCTTGCTTCCGAACGCAACAATGGAGCGGCCCTTCTTGTGGACCTCCATCATCAACTTGTGTGCTTTCGACTCGGAGTAGCCGAAGTAGCTCTGGAAAACGTAGCTCACGTAGCTCATCAGGTTGACGGGATCGTTCCAGATCACCAGGTTCCAGGGGATATCAGGGGCTGTCAGGACATCAGTGGACGTCTGCTCTGCAGCTTCCGTCCGCTCATCGATGTCCGTGCCAAACGCAACGCTAGGGCTCATCTGTCCATTCTATGGCGGCTCGCACTAGAGTGAATTCGTGAGTAGAGCCGCGTCGTGGGACCACCCCGCAACATCCTTGTACACAGACCACTACGAACTGACGATGCTGCAGGCCGCCCTGCACTCAGGTGCCGCCCATCGCCGTTCAGTGTTTGAAGCCTTCGCCCGACGGTTGCCGGACGGCCGCCGCTACGGCGTGGTGGGTGGCACGGGACGCCTGCTGGAAGGCATTGCGGACTTCAGGTTCGGCGATGCCGAGCTCGCGTTCCTGGAACAGAACAAGGTGGTGAACAGGGAGACCCTGGATTACCTTGCCGACTACAAGTTCAGCGGCGACATTTGGGGCTACGCAGAAGGCGATGCCTATTTCCCCAACTCCCCCATCCTCATCGTGGAATCAACTTTCGCGGAGGCCTGCATCCTTGAGACGTTCGTCCTCTCGGTCCTGAACCACGACAGCGCCATCGCCTCGGCCGCGTCGCGCATGACCTCGGCGGCCGGAAACCGCCCGTGCATCGAGATGGGCTCCCGGCGCACCCAGGAGGAATCGGCGACGGCGGCAGCACGCGCCGCTGTCATTGCCGGCTTCGCCAGCACCTCCAACCTCGAGGCCGGCCGGCGCTACGGCATCAAAACCGTCGGCACGGCGGCCCACTCCTTCACGCTTCTGCATGACACTGAACGGGAGGCCTTCGAAGCCCAGATCGCAACCTTCGGTCCGGGGACGTCACTGCTGGTAGATACCTACGACGTCGAAACGGCGGTGCGGACCGCCGTCGAGCTGGCCGGTGACAAACTGGGCGCTGTACGCCTGGACTCCGGAGACCTCGTTGCGCAGGCCCAATGGGTCCGGCAGCTGCTCGATGACCTCGGCAACGTCAACACGCGGATCGTGGTGACCTCGGACCTGGACGAGTTCGCCATCGCCGCACTGCAGTCGGCCCCCGTTGACTCTTACGGCGTGGGGACGTCGCTGGTCACCGGCTCCGGCGCTCCGACGGCGAGCATGGTCTACAAACTGGTCAGCCGCACCAACGATGCCGGCGAGTTCATCTCCGTGGCCAAGGCTGCCAAAAACAAGGCAAGCGTCGGTGGGCGCAAGTACGCCCTCCGCAAGCTCAACGAGCGTGGCCGGGCCACCCACGAAGTAGTAGGCATCGGCCACCGCCCGGAAGACGACGGCAACGACCGTCCGCTGCTTCACCAGTTCGTCAAGAACGGCGAGGTCCTGCCGGGATGGACAGGCCCGGAAGGCGTTGTCCGAGCCAAAGAACGCCATGCGGCAACCATGGCGGAACTGCCCCCTGTCGTGAACCGCCTGCAGCGCGGCGAGGCCGCCATTCCCACCATTTACGAGGAGAACTGATGTCCAGGGCCCTGATCATCGTTGATGTCCAGAACGATTTCTGTGAAGGTGGCGCTTTGGCGGTCGAAGGCGGCGCGGATGTCGCTGCTGCGATTACCGAATATGTGGACGCCAACCAGCAGCACTTCGATCACATCGTCGCCACGCAGGATTGGCACATCGAACCGGGCGACCATTTCTCGGACGATCCCGACATGGTTGCCTCGTGGCCACCGCACTGCCGGGCACGCACCAAGGGCGCCGAACTCCATGAAGACCTTGACCCCGAGTACATCCAGGCGTACTTCCGCAAAGGCCAGTACACGGCCGCTTACTCAGGCTTCGAGGGCGTCCTGGCACCGGAAGACGACGTTCCCACCGGGGACCTCAAGGCGGGCGCAACGGTCGAGGAAGTACTCGACGAGGACGCAATCGGGCTCGATGACTGGCTCCAGAGCCATGACGTCGAAGACGTGGTGATTGTTGGCCTGGCCACCGATTACTGCGTCAAGGCCACAGCGTTGGATGCTGTCCAGGCCGGGTACAACACCACGGTGATAGCCGATCTCACCGCAGGAATCGCCGAGGATCCCAGTGACGCCTTCGACGAGATGGAAGCTGCCGGCGTCGACGTCGATCGCAGCTGACCCGCGGACTTCGGGTCCTTGCAGCCAGGCATATATGACGAAAGGGCGCCGCGGGTAGCGGCGCCCTTTCGTCATTCCGGCCGGGTTATTTCCGGCTACTTCCGGCCTGGCTACTTCCGGCCGATGAACCAGTCCTGGAGCTTGCGAAGCCGTGCCTGCAGTTGTTCCTCGTTGGCCTGGGCAACAGCCGGCCCGCCGCAGACCTCGCGCAGCTTGGTGTGGACCACCCCGTGCGGCGTACCCGTACGGGCAGCCCAGGCAGCAACGTTCTTGGCCAGCTCATTGCGCAGGTCCATGAGCATCCGGTGGTCCGGGATGGCCGGCGATGCCGCCGCAGCCAATGGTGACTGGCGCTTCTTGCGCGACTGCTGCTCGTGCTGGCGCTGCCGAAGCAGCGTTCCCACCTGTTCGGCATCAAGGAGTCCGGGGATGCCAAGGAAGTCCAGTTCCTCGTCGGAGCCGATATCCGCCCCGGTACCGAACTCGCCGCCGTCGAACAGGACACGGTCGAAGGACGCCTGGGAGTCCAACGCTTCAAACTTGCCCTTGGTGAGTTCGTCGGATGCCTTGTCTTCGCGGTTGGCCTCGGCCATGAGATTTTCTTCGGGACTGAAAAGCCCGTCCTCATCCTTTTCCGGGCGGTCCAGGGCGTGGTCGCGCTCGGCCTCCATGGTGTTGGCGAGAATCATCAAGGGCGGTACTGACGGCAGGAAGACCGACGCCGTTTCGCCCCTTTTGCGCGCACGGACAAAACGACCCACAGCCTGGGCAAAGAACAGCGGCGTGGAGGTTGAGGTGGCATAGACACCCACCGAGAGGCGGGGTACGTCCACGCCTTCGGACACCATGCGCACGGCGACCATCCAGCGCTTGTCCCCTGCCGAGAACTCCTCGATCTTGCTCGATGCCTTGGAATCATCCGAGAGAATCACCGTGGGCGATTGGCCTGTGATTTTCTTCAACTGGCCGGCGTAGGCCCGCGCGTCATCGTGATCGGTGGCGATTACCAGGCCGCCGGCATCAGGCACCGTTCGACGGACTTCGCTGAGGCGCTTGTCCGCGGCCGCCAAAACGGCGGGAATCCATTCACCCGTGGGGTTCAGCGCTGTCCGCCAGGCCTGTGAGGTGATGTCCTTGGTGACCGCGGCCTCACCCAGGGACGCCGCCATTTCGTCTCCGGCGCTGGTTCGCCACCGCATCTGGCCGGAGTAGGCCATGAACAGCACCGGACGGACGACGTGGTCACGCAGAGCGTTGCCATATCCGTAGGTGTAATCGGCCTTGGACCTGCGGATCCCATCCCGGTCCTCGGCATATTCGACGAAAGGAATGGGTGAGGTGTCGGACCGGAACGGCGTACCCGTCAGGGACAGGCGGCGGGCGGCCGGATCAAAAGCCTCCCGGAGGCCGTCGCCCCATGACAGGGCTTCACCACCGTGATGGATTTCATCAAGGATCACCAGGGTACGGGCCGCTTCGGTCTTGGCGCGGTGCAGCATGGGTTTGCTGGCCACCTGCGCGTACGTGACGGCGACGCCCACGAAACCCCTGCCGTGCTGGCCGTCGGAGTTCTTGAAGTTGGGATCAATGGCGATGCCCACTTTGGCGGCAGCATCTGCCCACTGCCTTTTGAGGTGGTCTGTCGGCGCCACGATGGTGATGCGGTTCACCACCCCGCTGTCCAGCAGCGTGGTGGCAATCCGCAGGGCGAAGGTGGTCTTACCTGCGCCGGGCGTAGCCACGGCAAGGAAATCCTTCGGGTTGCGGGTCATATAGAGGTCAAGTGCCTCCTGCTGCCAGGCACGCAGCTTGGGAGCTGTTCCCCAAGCTGCGCGCTCCGGATACGCGGGAGGCAGTGAAGGACCACCGAAAAGTGTTTCTGTCATGCTGACTCCCCCGGCCTCACGGCAGTTGCGGTTGCCTCATGCTTTCCGGGCACGCCGAAGCGGTGCGGAAAGCGGTGACGATCAGAAGGGGCCTGTGTTTTCTTCCCACCCACTACTTGGAGTTGCCCGGGCCGCCGTTGTTTCCACCGTCGTTGCCGGGACGGAGGCCTTCGTAGATCTCCTTGCACTCCGGGCAGACCGGGAACTTCTGCGGATCGCGGCCCGGCGTCCAAACTTTGCCGCACAAGGCAATCACGGGTTCACCCGTCAGGGCCGACTCCATGATCTTTTCCTTGCGGACATAGTGGGAGAACCGCTCGCGGTCGCCGGGTTCCACTTCCTGGCGTGTTTCTTCACGCTCAATGGTGGAAGTGGACGTTCCGGCTCCGGAAAGCTCGCGCATGGGGTCGTTTTCGAATGGATCCGGAGGAAGCGTAGTCATGCCAAACATCTTACCGTCTACAGGCCCTGCCACTCCGGCTTGTTGTCGTAGGTGTGCCGGTAGTAGTCAGCGAGTTTCAGCGATGAAGCGGCAGCTTCATCCACCAGGATGGTGGCGTGGGGATGCATCTGGAGGATGGATGCTGCACAGATGGCAGCCACCGGGCCTTCCACGAAATCCCGGACGGCCTGCGCCTTTTGGGCACCTGTGGCCACCAGCACCACATGCTTGGCGTCCATGATGGTCCCAAGGCCCTGGGTCACCACGTGGTGCGGGACGTCGTCGATGCTGTCGAAGAAACGGGCGTTGTCTTTGCGCGTCTGTTCAATCAGCGTCTTGATCCGTGTCCTGGAGGCCAGGGACGAACCCGGCTCGTTGAAACCGATATGGCCGTCAGTGCCCACGCCCAGGATCTGGAGATCCACCCCGCCCACGGCCTTGATGGCGTCCTCGTAGGCCTGGCAGGCGGCCTCGAGGTCCTCAGCGGCTCCATCCGGGCCGTGGACGTTCTCCGGTTTGATGTTCACCCTGTTGGTGAATTCACGCCGGATGACCTCGCGGTAGGACTCCGGATGTCCGGCTTCAAGGCCAACATACTCGTCCAGGGCAAAGCCGTGGGCCTGGCTGAAATCCAGGCCCCCGGCTTCGTAGCGGCTGGCCAGTTCGTCATAGATGGGCAGAGGAGACGATCCCGTGGCGAGCCCCAGCACGGCATTCGGCTTGCGCCGCACCAATGCCTCGATGGCATCGGCAGCAAGCGCACCGATCTGCTTGGTGCCCGGGAGAATGACAACTTCCATCGTCATGGCCTTTCTTTCTGAGGATCATCTTCTGTCACAGAGGTTATCCCATGTCCCATCTATAGGCCACGGCAATTGCGGTTGTTACGGACTCAGCGGTTCACACTGAGTTCAGCGAACATCTCCGGTCCACGTGCGTCCAGCCACTTTCCCCCGAGGCGAACGCCCACAACGAAAAGAGCCAAACCCAGCAAGGGACCAACAGCGAGGTTGATCCATCCTGCTTCAGGACCGCCGCTGAAGGCCTGGACGGCCACCAATGCTAGTTCCGGAATGAGGAGCAGAGCCAGGACAGCCATCCCGGCCCCCTGCACCAGCAGCGTCTGGGCAACGTTTCCCGGAGGCTTCTTGAAGGGGCTGTCGCCAGGCAAGGGTACGGCAATGTTATACCGGGCCGAGATTACCGAGGAGAGTCCCAACCCGGTGAGCAGCGTTCCAAGCGACAATCCCAAAAGATTGGGCAGCCAGTGCCACTCCCCGGTAAGGAACAACGGACCCACGGTAAAGACCAGCACCACAGGGAGTGAGATGACCAGGCACGCCAAGGCACGGCCCAACCGGTCATCGAGTCCCCGGACACCCGCGGCCAGGTGCAGAGCGAAGGCGGTGTTGTCGTAGGAAACATCGGCACAAATGGACCAGGCCATGGTAAACGCCGTCAAAGGTCCAAGGATCATGAACAACCCGTAGCTGCCGCTCTGCGAACTGCCGAAGAAGAAAAGGACAGGGAACAGAGGGACGATCACCAACGATGCCGCGTACCTCGGATCCTTCATCCAGTAGATCAAAGCACGGGCCATCACTGCACCGGTCGGAGTGCCGGGGAGCGTGCCGAAGAGTCCAAGCTTCCCGCCCTTCCGGGCTGAGCCTCCCGAGTACGTGGGAGTCACCAGCGCACGCCTAAGAAGCAAGTGCCAGCACAACAGCAGCGCACCGATGGTGGCCAGCGCAATCAAAGTCTTCAGTCCGGCGGCTGCCCAGTCCCCTGCTTCAAGGTCACCACCGAGCGACCACGCCGCACCCAGCGGTGTCCACGACAAGGTGCGGGCCAGCCCTGGAAGGTAGTCCGAGGTGTTGCGGACACCCTCGACGATTCCCATCATGATGGGTCCCAGCAGCACCAGGGGGATGAAGACGATGATGCTGCTGATGTCCTTGAACCGCCGCGAAGCCGCAAGCCCGGCAGTCGCCGTCGTCACCACCTTGGACAACACGATGCAGGTCAGCGCGCCCAGGATGGCACCCAACAGTGCCCCCACAACAGCGGGAGCACTCCGCCACCAGGTCCCGACCGTTCCCAAAGCCGCAATCAACGTTGCCAGGCCGGGGATGCCGATGAAACCAGCAAGGGCCAAACCGGTGAGGAGCTGTCGCGGCGGAACAGCGAACGTGGTGAACCGTGCAGGATCCAGCGTCATGTCGGCCGCAGAAGCTATCAAAGGGATGATTGCCCAGCCCAGAACGGTGGCCACTCCACCCAATACCACCACGGTGTGGGCGATCTCCGGATCAGCCCACCGCAGCGCTATGAGGCCTCCAACCAGGAGGACCAGCATTCCCAAGGCGTAGAGCAAGCCCAACGCCATACCAACCAACTGCAATGGGCTCCGCTTGAACCCGTTCAGAAGCAGGCGCCACTTCAGGCTTAGAAGGTGCGCAACCATTCCAGGCCCTCCGTCCGGTGTCCGCCGCCTACCAACTGGACGAAACGCTCTTCCAGGGTTGAGCCGTTGCGTACCTCGTCAACAGAGCCTGCGGCCAGGACCCGGCCACCGGCAACGACCGCGACGTGGCTGCACATGCGCTGCACAAGATCCATGACGTGGCTCGAGACGATAACGGTGCCCCCGGACGCTACATAGCTTTCCAGGATGCCCCGGATGTTGGCCGCTGACACCGGATCCACCGATTCGAACGGCTCATCCAGCACCAACAGCCGCGGTGCATGGATCAGCGCCGACGCCAAGGCAATCTTCTTGGTCATGCCGGCCGAATAGTCGACCACCAGCGAGCCCGCATCAGCTTCGAGGTCAAGGGCAGCCAGCAGCTCCGAAACCCTCGTAGCTACGACGTCACGATCCATGCCCCTCAGGAGGCCCGAATACGTGACCAGCTGTTCGCCGGTCAGGCGATCGAACAAGCGGACCCCGTCGGGCAGCACTCCCATGAGCTTCTTGGCCGCCAGCGGTTGGGCCCAGACATCGACGCCGTGGACCAAGGCAGTGCCGAAGTCAGGACGCAGCAAGCCTGTGGCCATGGACAGCGTGGTGGTCTTGCCGGCCCCGTTGGGTCCCACCATTCCGTAAAACGAACCGGCCGGCACTTCCAGACTGACTCCGTCGACGGCGATTTTTTCGCCAAATCTCTTGGCCAGTCCCCTGATGGACAGGGCGGCCAGGGGCGGCTCACCTGGTGTTTGCTGCGGTTGTACCGACCGCTTTTTGTCAGCGGCGTCGGGCGTGAAAGACACGGGCGGGGACTCGGATGCCTGGGCGGGCGTGGATATGGGCATGGATTCATGGCGTGGTTCCGTCATGTGACCAGCCTAACCGCGTACGCAGAGGCGCGCCCGGGTTCTAGAAGCCGTGGCGGGGCACGGCCCTCTGGTACTGCGGAACCCATGGCAGATCATGGCCCAGCCCATACGCTGCCCGGAGCCACCAATGCGGATCGCGGAGCGCGGCGCGCGCCATGAAGACGGCATCGGCCCTGCCGTTGGCCACGATGTCTTCCACTTGGGTTGGACTTGTCAGCAGGCCCACCGCGGCGGTGGGTACGCCGGCGTCGCGCCTTAGCTGCTCGGCGAACCCGGCCTGATAGCCGGGTACCGCGTTGATCTTCTGATGCGCTACCGCGCCGCCGCTGGAGACATCCACCAGGTCAACGCCCAGCTCTGCCGCAGCATGGGCGAGCCTGGTGGAGGCTCCAATCTCGACACCACCGTCGGCCCAGTCGGAGGCGGAGATCCGCAGGAGGAGGGGCATCGAATCGGGGATGACTTCCCGGACGGCCTCAACCACCGTGAGCATGAGCCGGTTCCGGCCCTCCTCGTTTCCACCCCACCGGTCCGTGCGGGTGTTGATGAGCGGGCTCTGGAACTGGTGCAGGAGGTACCCGTGGGCGCCATGGATTTCCACGGTGTCGAAGCCTGCGTCCACAGCCCGGCCGGCCGCTGCGGCAAAGTCGGCTACGACCCCAAGAATGTCCTCTTCGCTCATGGCCGTTGGCGCTGCATAGCCGTCATAGGCCTGGGTCGTCGGACCGACCGTCGGCCACCCGCCGTCGTCCTCCGGAACCGAACCCGAGCGGTCCGCGAACGGCCAGTAGGTCGACGCCTTGCGCCCGGCGTGGGCCAGCTGGGCACCGATCCTGCAGTCCACGGCGCCGTGCCTGTGCACGAACTGCACAATCCGCTCCCAGCTGGCAGCCTGCTCGTCGGAATAGAGCCCGGCATCCAAGGGGCTGATCCTGCCCACCGGATTGACAGCCGCTGCCTCACTCATGATCAGCGCCGCACCTCCGGCGGCGAAGGAACCCAAGTGCATCAGGTGCCAGTCGTTCGGAACTCCCTCCCCCGTCTCCGGATGGCAGCTGTACTGGCACATCGGCGAGACCCAGCCCCGGTGGGGGATGGTGAGCGAGCGCAAGGTGAGCGGAGAAAACAGCGCCGATCCCACTAGAAGAGGACCCTCGCCAATCCTTGCCGGGCCTTGGCCACGCGGTCGTCCTTGATTCCGACAACCTCGAAGAGCTCCAGGAGCCGCAGTCGGGCAGTCTCCCGCTCGGGACCGAAGTTCCTGCCGATGAAGCTGATGATCCGGTTGAAGCCGTCCTCAATGTGGCCACCTGAGATGTCAAGGTCAGCCACGCCCAACTGCGCCTCGACGTCGTCGGGCTCCTGGGCGGCCCGGTCACGGAGGGCGTCTGCCTCGGGGGCGGTAAGTTTCTCCAGTCTGGCCATCAGTTCAACCTGGGCCAAGCCCGCCTTTGCCTCGGCATCAGCCGGTTGTTCAAGGAGCGCCTGCTTGTAGGCCGCTACGGCGGCGTCGTAGTCACCGGCCTCGATGGCATCGACGGCGGCCTGGTGCAGCGGCGGGAGCGGGGCAGGTTCAGCACTTTCAGCCTGTCCGGCGTCGCCAATGCTCCCGGTGACACCATTCGCGGCGGCCACTTTGAGCAGCTCATCGACGAGGTTCCGGATTTGCGCGTCATCGGCCGGGCCTTGGAACAGCGGAACCGGCTGGCCCTTGATTACGGCGACGGCGGTCGGGACTGCCTCTACCTGGAAGGCCTGGGCAAGTTGCGGGAAGGCATCCACGTCCGCGGCGGCAAGCACCAAGCGTCCGCCATAGCTTTCAACGACCTGCTGGGCTGTGTCCAGGACAGCGGGCGATTCGGGGGCGTAACGGGACCAGAGAAGGAATAGCACGGGAATCTGGGCGGACAACTGCACCAGATCCTGGAAGTTTGTTTCTGTTGCATCCACGCGAAGCGGGGCCTTGCCGGCGTCACCCCCTTGGGGTGCCTCGCCGTCCGCAGCGACGGGAGCCGGAGGCCCCTGCGGCGGAGTGGGACGGCGCAACGACGAGAGGTCGACGGCGCCGCGCAGGTTGAGCTGGCTGGCAGCGGCTGGAGTGGGTCGGTATCCGGGCGAACTCATACCGTCCACTCTAGCCGCTGCCTACCTGCTGGTACGGCTACTTGAAGCTGGCTCCCACCAGGCCGCGGGTAGCGGCCACGAGCTTCATGGGATCGGACGATCCCGCGGGCGGGATATACACGGCCACAGACTCCGCGAAGTTCAGGACCATGCCGGTGGTGGTTTCCTTGCCGCCGGCAAAGACGGCCGAGTCGTCCTCAAGCAGGAGCTTGTCGCCCGCTGCCTTGGGAGTTCCTTCGAAGGCGAAGTCCAGGCGCCCCACAACCAAGGCTCCCCCGTCAGCGGTCTTCAGCACAACGGTCTGGTTGGTGACCGGCGTGTGGGTGAATTTGAAGTTGGCGCTGGTGCCGTTCTTCACGGTGTCCGCCTGGTAGGCCAGGGCTCCGGCGATATACGGGGAGGACTGGCCATCGGCGAGCTTGCTCCTGTTGGGCGATTCCGGGTTCGTCAGCATCTCACTGAGGATCTCCAACGCCTGGTTGCCGCTGTAGGCCAAGCCGGTGCTGTCACTGGCAGCAACAGGCTCGGTGCCCTTGCGCGGGACAGGGAAGGACGGGAAGTTGGTGCCCGGCTGCAGCGGCGCGGTGCCCCACAGCTTGTAGTTTTCACGCGGGGAAAGCTGAACCAGCGTGAGGACCTGCGGAACGACGTTTCCTTCACCCTGGGTCAGGGCATAAACGGTCCGGGGCCAGTCCTTCTTGGTGCTGATGACACTGCTTTGGAGCTTGGTGGCCCGGACGGGCATGCGCGGTTCGTACGCCGAAACGGTTGACCGGATCTTGTAGTTCTGGGTCCGGATCTGGAGTTCCATTTTGTCTACGCGCGGGGCCAGCTTGGCCGCGTCCTTCGCAGCATCGGCTGCGTCCACGGTGCTGGCTACCTGCTCCAGGATGCGCTGGAGCTGCGATTCGAGCATGACCGGCGTTGCGCCGTCGCCGTCAGCAGATGAAGAAGCCGATGCGGTGGAGGTGGCCTCCGGTGACGTCGTGGCCTGTGCGGCCACGGCGGACCCGCCAACCATGACGGCGGCCAGGGCGGCCGCGACGGCCGTGACACGCAGCGCCGGACCTTCAGCTCCACCGGTACGACGACGGCCCTCATCGACCGCGGGCGACTGTACGGGAAGCGTGGTGGTTGCCTCGCCACCCTGCGGCCCGTCTCCTTCGCCATCTTTACGCCGGCTGCTCAAAGCCTTGGCAACGAACGGCAGCGCCGCACCTGCCAGGATGATGATGATGCCCAGAACAATCAGCGGCACAGCCCAGGGGGTGGTTTCCTTGTTCGGGAAGGTCATGGAGATCGCAGACGGCGCAGGCTTGGTTCCGTCAGCTGCCACCAGCAAGGACCACTCGCCGTCGGCCGGCGGGTTCCAGGTGTACTCGAACTCGCCGCTCGCGTCCTCAGTGCTGACCCAGAGGTCGGATCCTGCCGGGGACGGCGCAGTGGCCTCACCATCGGCAGAGGTCACTTCGAGCGACTTCTGGTCTGCCGACACGCCGGACAGGGTGGTGTGGGCTGTCTTGCCCACCCAGGCATTGACGTCGTCGGGGCGGCCAGTGGCAATGGTGTAGTTGCCTTCACCCTGGATCTTGATCTTCACCGGCCCCTCGTGCAGGTCAATCAGTTTTTGATCGATCACGGTCAGCGGGGCAGCTTTGGTATCGCTGGGAACCGAAGCCGTCACGGTCTCAGCGGGGGCCCAGAAAGTCAGCTGGCCAATGCCGGCCAGCATCGTCAGCAGGCCCAGCAGCACCAGCAAGGCTGCAGTCTTCAAACGCACAGGATCACCTATCATCAGCGGTCGTTGAACTTCAAGGGTAACCGTTTTGTTATCAAGGAGTCAGATCGGGGTGATCCCGGCGACACCCCAAAAAGCCTGCCGTGGCGCCGCTGTGGCCCGATTCCGCCCTCCTGATAGTGTGGCGATGATCATGATATCCGGGCTCATCATTGCCTGAATTGACCCTGCACCACCAACGAAAAGGCTGTACAAGCGCGTGAAAGACCACATGGAGTCCCGCCCCGACGATGAGCCCGGGTCAGCCGCGGTGAACGCGTCATCGGACGCGCCGTCGGCCTCGGTTCCCGTCCGGACCGGGCGGCTTGCAGCAATCGGCCGCAGGCTCAGGCAGCCGATCCCCGGTGCGCGCAACCGCGTCCGCTTCGAGATGCCTCCGGAAGACGACGGAGCAGGCGACCAGGATGGCTTCCGTCCGGAAGACGACCACGGCTTTGGCGCCCCTGGGCCCCGGATGTCGTCGCAGCACCCCCTCTACGTCGGTTTCATGGGAACAGCAGGCGTAGGTGTCGCCCTTGCGGTGTTCTATATCGCAAGCAACACCACCCAACTGATCCTGTGGATCGTGGCCGCCCTCTTCATTGCCCTGGGCCTTGATCCCGTGGTGCGCTGGCTGGAATCCCACAAAGTACCGCGCCCGGCAGGCATCCTGATCTCCGTTTCCGCCCTGGTACTCGCCGTTGCGGGCTTCTTTGCGACCCTGATTCCCACCATCGTTGAGCAGGTGTCCGAAATCGTGCGGCAAGCCCCGGACTGGATCCGCGGTTTCCTCGACTCCGACTTCTTCCGCAACGTGGACAGCCAGTTCGGCGTGCGCGACCGGATTACCACCGAGCTGGACAAGTTCGTCAAGGACCCCGAAGCCATGGGGGGCATCTTTGGCGGTGTCGTTGGTTTCGGTTCCACCGTGGCCAACGGGCTTTTCGGTTCCCTGATCGTCCTTGTCCTGAGCCTGTACTTCCTGGCAGCACTGCCCTCCATGAAGAAGTGGGCCTACCGGCTGGCACCCCGCTCCCGGCGCCCCCGCGTGGAAGCCCTCTCCGAGGCCATCACCGATTCCGTGGGCAACTACGTCATCGGCCAGGCGTGCGTCGCCCTCTTGAACGCCGTCTTCGCCTTCATCGTCATGACCATCCTGGGGATTCCCTTCAGCGTCCTGCTGGCGTTTGTGGTGGCACTGCTCGCCTTCATCCCGCTGGTGGGCGGCATGATCGCCGCCGTCGTTGTTATCCTCGTGGCCCTCACGGCGGGATGGCAAACAGCAGTGGTCTACGCAATCGCCTATTTCGCATACCTGCAATTCGAGGCCTACTTCATCTCGCCGCGCATCATGCAGCGTGCAGTCGCAGTGCCGGGTGCGGTGGCGGTCATCTCCGTTATTGCCGGAGGCAGCCTGCTGGGCGTCCTGGGCGCACTGATCGCCATTCCCACCGCGGCAGCCATCATGCTCCTGATCAAGGAAGTCTTCATCGTCCGCCAGGACCGGCATTGACCGTCCGGTCACACTGAAAGATAAAGCCCCTGAACCGGATGGTTCAGGGGCTTTATCTTTCAGCTCCGCAAGGGATCAGGCATTCGCCACCGGGCCGGCCCACTCACGCGGCAGTCCCTGCGCGCCGGCACCTGCTGGAGTGACGTCGTCGACGATCTCATCCAGAACGCGCGCCGCGTACTTTTCGCCCACCCAAAGGTGCTTCGCTCCATCGACGCCCACCACCCGGGCCTGGGGCACCAGGCTGAACCGGGCGGCAGCTTCGGCCGGCTGCAGGTAGTCATCAAGCTCGGGAACCAGAACCGTCAGCGGTTTCCCGGAAGCGGCCCATTCCTTGAGGTGGACGTCGGTGGCCCGGTGCAACGGCGGGGACAACAGCACCGCGCCTTCGACCTGGCTCGCCACTGGCTCAACAGGGCCGTACATCAGAGCCAGTTCCGTCCCGAAGGACCACCCCACCAGCCAGCGGTTGGGCAGGCCCCGTTCAACGGCGAAACGCACCGCTGCCTCGACGTCGTACCGCTCACCGATGCCTTCTTCGAACTGCCCCTCACTGGTCCCGCGGGGGGATGACGTGCCACGGGTGTTGAAGCGAAGCACCGCGACGCCGGCCAGGGCAGGAAGCCTGTAGGACGCCTTGCGGTAGACATGGGAATCCATGAAGCCACCGTGGGTAGGCAGCGGATGAAGCGTTATCAGCGTGGCGGTGATCTCCCCTGATTCCGGAAGGGCGAGCTCACCCAGCAGGACCTTGCCGTCCTCGGTGGTGAACTTCACATTCTCGCGCTTGGCGGGAAGCACCGTGGAAGCACGGATCTCGGAGGGCGCGTCCTGTGGGGTGAAAACGAACGAGGCGGGATCGAAAGTCATGCATCCAAGCCTAATTGCATCAGCGGTAGCGGTACGTCCTGGTGTTCCAGCAATTGGTGTGCCAGTGGCGGCGTTCAGCCAGCCCGGCAGCCTGGCCGAACAGGTGGTTGTCGGACCACACCACCAGGTGGGCGATTCCCGGCAGGATCGCAGTTGAACAGCCCGGGCAGATGTACTGCTTTTCCGCTTTTTTGGCCGTCATGGTCCGCACCATCCAGTCACCATCCGGAGCACTTTCACGCCGGGCGATCCCCGCCCGGGCCCGCTCAAGGTCGAGCTCCGGCACCGGTTCCGCCCATTTGCCGCCACCACTGCCCGGACGTGGGCCGGACGCGTTGCGGCGGGGACGGTTGGAGCGGGGCATACCTCCATTCTGCCCCAGAGAACCTGGCTCAGGCGGTAATGTGGGGCGGGTGCGACTCGTCATAGCCCGTTGTTCTGTTGATTATGTTGGCCGTCTTAAGGCCCACCTCCCCCTCGCCACCCGGCTGTTGCTGGTCAAGGCGGACGGCTCGGTGCTGGTGCACTCCGACGGCGGCTCCTACAAGCCGCTGAACTGGATGAGCCCGCCCGCCACGCTCCGGGTAACGTCCCCCGAGGAGACCGAGGTGGAAGAGGGCGTGGTGGAGCAGTGGACGGTGCAGTCGGCCAAGACAGATGACCGCCTCATCATCAACATCTACGAACAACTGCACGACACCTCACATGACCTTGGCACTGACCCTGGACTGATCAAGGATGGAGTCGAAGCGGACCTGCAGCGGCTCCTGGCCGAACAAATCGAGACCCTCGGTGCCGGTTACTCGCTGATCCGCCGCGAATACTTCACGGCCATCGGCCCCGTGGACATCCTGGCCCGTGACGCCAGCGGCGCCACGGTCGCCGTCGAACTTAAACGCCGCGGTGACATCGACGGCGTCGAACAGCTCACGCGGTACCTGGAACTGCTCAACAGGGATCCTTTGCTGGCACCGGTGCGCGGTATCTTCGCCGCCCAGCAAATCAAGCCACAAGCGAAGGTCCTCGCCAACGACCGGGGAATCGACTGCGTCACCCTGGATTATGACGCCATGCGCGGCGTGGATGACAGCGAGTCCCGCCTCTTCTGAAGAGGCCTCAAGGTGAGTGTGCCGCGGGCCACTAGAATCGGAACATGACTGCCGCAACCCGTTTTGCCACATCGTCCGCGCCAAGCCATCAGATCATCAAAGGAACGCTGGTCAGCGACGGCGAGGTGGTGGAAGACGGCCTGCTGGCCATCGATGGGGACCGGATTGCCTATGCCGGTCCCGCTGACGGCTTTGACCAGGAAGCCTTCGAAGGTTTCGAAGGCGCAATCCGTCTTGGAATCCCCAGCGGCAGCTACCTCCTTCCCGGCCTGGTTGACGTCCACTGCCACGGCGGCAATGGCGGCGACTTTCCGAGCGGCGAAGAAGCTTCGGCCCGCAAAGCCATCGAGTTCCTGCACCGCTCCGGAACCACCACTTTCCTGGCGAGCATGGTCACCGCTCCGCGGGAGGACCTCCTGCGTGGAATAGAACTTTTCGTCAAGCTCTCGGAGGAAGGACTGGTCGCCGGAATCCACCTTGAGGGACCGTTCCTCTCCCATGCGCGCTGCGGAGCCCAGAACCCGGATTACCTGCTTGAGCCGGACCTGGAACTCATGGATGAGTTGGTGGCCGCAGCGGCCGGCAAGCTCGCCACCATGACGTATGCCCCGGAACTCCCCGGCGCGGCCGCGCTGGTGGACCTCATGACCTCCCACGGCGTGACGCCCTCCTTGGGACATACCGACTGTGACGACGCCACCGCTGTCGCGTCCTTGGCCGCCGCCCGCGAAGGGCTTGAGTCAGCAGGTTTCGACGGCGTGAGTTCCCTTCCCACCGTCACCCACCTTTTCAATGGGATGCCTCCGATGCATCACCGCGCGCCGGGACCTGTGGCCGCTTGCCTGCGCATGGCGCAGGAAGGCAAGGCCGTGGTGGAACTGATCGCCGATGAAACGCATCTGGCCCCCAGCATGGTCTCCACGGTCTTCCAGCTGGTAGGAGCGGCCAACGTTGTCCTCGTGACCGATTCCATGGCTGCCGCCGGCCTGTCCGACGGCAGCTACATGCTCGGTCCGTCCCCGGTGACAGTCAGCAACGGCGTAGCCACGCTCGATGCCACTGGTTCGATTGCCGGAGGCACCGCCACGCTCCTGGACGTTGTCCGCAAAACGGTGGCCGCCGGCGTCGCTCTTCCTGAGGTTGTTTGTTCCGCTACTGCAGTGCCGGCCGCGGTCCTGGGCCTTTCCGATGAAATAGGCGGGCTGCGGCGCGGGCTGCGTGCCGATGTTGTCGTCACCAATGAAGACCTTGAACTGACCGGTGTGATGCGCAATGGACAATGGCTGTCCTAGCGAAGCCAGGCGGATAATTGCAGGCAACGATGCGTTACCTTCTTTTTACCTAAATTTTCCTCAAATGGGCCTAAAGACCGTTGACCTCCGGCGGAGCACATGAAAGTGTTGTAGCAGTCTTTGTGTAGGTGGTTTTCATGCTCGCAAGACGAGTTGCGAGCGTGAAGCTCCTGCGAATCCAACCAGGTCTGCCTGGGAGGAATTCAGGTCTTCTCGCGGAGTAACAAGGCCGGTACGAAGTGTATCGGACTGAAGTTCCATAATGAGGAGATATACATGGCACTGGGAACCGTAAAGTGGTTCAACGCTGAAAAGGGCTTCGGCTTCATCACCCCGGACGACTCGGACGGGGACGTTTTCGTTCACTACTCCGAGATCCAGACCGGTGGCTTCAAGACCCTCGATGAGAACCAGCGCGTTCAGTTCGAGATCGGCCAGGGCGCCAAGGGCCCCCAGGCCACCGGCGTTACCGTCGTCTAGTCTTAGCTGTTGATTTCTGCTTCCTGCAGAAACGACAAACAGGGTGGCCCCGGCTTTCGAGCCGGGGCCACCCTGTTTAAAAGTCTGGTTCAACCGCATAAACCAGTTCAATGGCCCGCCGCCCGGTCCTATTACGACAGCGACTGTTACTAAACGTGAAGAAAGCGAAGAAAGCGCGGCGATAAAAGGATTGACAATTCAACCAACCAACGTCCGGAGCAGCCTGGCGGAATGTCGAACCGACAACCCCGGAAGGTATGCACGGCTGAGCGCCCGTCCCATTGCCGGCAAGTGCAGCGGGTCCTGGTAATACATGTACAGCGTCCGGTACTCGGGTTGGAATCGCGACTTAAAAGATGCCAGGGACCTAAACCCATAAACGGGTTCCAACGCCTGCCCCACCACATCCAGCAAGCCTGCCAGGCCCTTGGCCTGCTCTTCGAGCTCGCCCTTCTCCCGGGCAAGCGGCGAGCCCGACAATGAGATCACTTCCACTGAATCGCGCAGGTGGAGGACCGCCGAAGCGATCAGGAATTCCATCACCCCGGGGAAGGCATCGCCGCGCCGCCGCATGAAGTCCAGCGTCCAGCTGACCACCTTCCCGTCCTCAAAGACCGGCAGCCAACTGGTCACTCCATGGACATGACCGGAATCATCCACCGCCACGCCACAGAGCACCTCATCGTCCTCGAGCTCATCCAGGCCTCCCAAGGTAAAGCCCATTTCGGGGATCTTCTTCTGGGCCGCCCACTCCTCCGAGACCTCACTGATCTGCGCACGTATCCCATTGGGCAGCTCGGAGAACCTGCTCCAACGCGCCGTGATGCCCAACTTCGCCGCGCGGTTCAGGGACGTCCTGACGTTCTGCCATTCTTTGCCGCGGAATTCCAAGTCCCTGATCCGCAAGCGGGTTTCCTGTGCAACCGCCACCCGACGGAAGCCCCGGGCTTGCAGCATGGGCCACAGCTCATCAGTGCAGGAGTAGAAGCAAGGGATCAGCGCGTGCTGGGAGCAGTACTCCAGGAAATCCGCTGCTGTTTCCACATGTTTCCCGGCCGGTCCGAACGGACCGGCCATCGTCAACGCCACATGCCCGTGTTGCTGGTAGGCCACTCCCCCGTTGCCGTCCGGAGCGAACCAGTACTTGTTTGGTTCCCACATCGCCATCCACGACAAAGAATCCCCACCGGACTTCACCAGTTGACGGGCCTGCCACCGCGCTTCCTGATCACGGCCTCCGGTGTGGTTCCCGCGGATGAACAGGACCCAGACCCCAACCAGGGCCACCAGCCAGAACACCGTGCCGGAATAGGAGAACAGGAACACTTCCAGCACGTCCCGCTCAGCAAAGACCTTCCGGTAAGCCCCTGGAAGGGGAACCGGAAGATACTGTCGGGCAAGCTCCGCGGCGAGGCCAAGCAGTCCGCCGTCCCGCGACATACCGCCCGAAGAAAACCACACGATGCAGTAAGCGAGACCAAGCCCGACGCCGGTCAGGCCAACCGACCAGAACACCCTGCGCCGGAGACGATGCGAGGAGACAACCCGGAAGTGTCCCCGGTAGGCATACAAGAGCACAGCGAGAATCAAGGGAACCAGCACAAGCGGGATCAGGTGTACCACCGCTGAGTTCATCATCCCTCCATGCGGACGACCTTGCGGCCTCGGGATGGTGGCAAAAAGACCAAGGTAGATAGCCGAGAGCACAACCACCAGCACTTGCACGCCAATCGCGATCCCCAGCGCGAGACGGCGTCCCCGCCTCATCCCGTCAGCGCAGATCAGCAGCAGCACCACTGGAACAACGGCCAAGGCCAGGCCGAAGGGCCCTGTGTAGCCTTGACGGCCAAGCTCCAAACAGGAGACATCAATGGTGCCCCCGCAGTTGCTCTCAACCTGGCCCAGCGTGGGTATCGGATTGAGAATGACGTCCCTGAGCAGAGCCAAGGGACCTGACGGGCTCTTCGCCGCGGCCGTCACAATCGGGCCAACTGCAAAAATCGCCATCGTCAGGGACAACAAGTTCCGGACTTCCCTGCCGGTGGACCTGTGCAGGTGGAGGTGCCCCTGGCTGCTTTGCGTCCACCAGCCGGCAGCCAGTCCGATCAAGGCGCCCAGGAAACCCACCACCGTTTCCGCGTGGCCAACGTACAGCACAAGAAGCAAGGAAATCGAGAGCACCACGGTCCGCAGGCGTCGTTGCCACAGCATGGGAAGGAGCGCACTGGCCGCCAAACACGTGGACAGGACCGCAGCATAGGGCCCGATAAGACGTGTGTCGGCCATCCGGGCCAGCCAGTCGTCGTCGAAAGCCTGTGCCACTTGGGTGACCAGCAGAAACACCGACACACTGGCAAACTGGCTGCCGAAGAACACTGCTGCGGTTTTGAGCGAGCCGAAACGCCGTTCGGCAAGGCCTAGAAGGAACACGATCATCAGAACAGCGGTGACGTAGGCCAGCGGGTTGGTGGTGAAGAACAGTGACGTCCAAATCGACCACCATTCACCCGATTTGAGACCGGCCAGGCTGACGCCTGCTACCCGCAACCAGGGCTCCGGAGGCCCGGAGACAAAGCTGCCGGAGATGACGGACAACGCCACAAACAGCGCCAGGACACCAACGGTGAACGGGGTGCGCCGTATGTGCTTCGCAGTTTGCCGCAACGCCGGCAGGATGACTCCTCTTACGGCAAGACTCACTTCCGGAGCCCCCAACGGGTGGCGAGGAAGTCCAGGCCACCCGGCATTCCGCGCACTACGGCGTCCCAGGAATGACCGGCGTTCCGGATGGAGTGCTCTTCGGTTTGGAAACCGGCTTTTCCGGCCGCTTCGGCCAGTTCGTGCATGTAATTGGTGAACTCGTTGTCTGTTGCTCCGGCGGCGAAGTACACCCCGCTGCCGCCGAAGCTGCGTTCCCGCATCATCGTCAAAGGCGTCCTTGATTCAAAAGCCGAAACGTCGCCGTCGAACGAGTCCGCAATAGTCTTGTTGCGGTCCTTGGCCAAGGCAGGCTCCCGCTCCGCCGAGAAAGCCAGTACCGACGGGAAGATGTCCGGGTGTGCCGTGCCCATCTGCACCGCACACGTCCCGCCGAAGGAGAATCCGCCCACGGCCCACTGTTTGGGGTCGGTTGAAACGTCCAGGTTTTCGGAGATCCAAGCGGGAACGTCCTTGGAAAGGTATGTGTCTGCAGGGGCTATCCGGCTGTCCATGCACATGGTGTTGGCACTGCCGGACCCGTTGGGATCCACCACTACGGTTACCGGCGAAATGCCCTGGTGGGCTTCGGCGAAACGGTCCATCTGTGCGCGCAGTTGCCCTCCCGTCAGCCAGTCGGCGGGGCCGCCGGGCTGTCCGGAGAAAAGGACCAGCACGGGAAGGACCGGCCGTGGAGTGGTCTGGTATGCCGGCGGAAAGTAGATATAGGCGTCACGGGCATTGAATCCCGATACTGGTCCGGGTATCGCCGCCTTGCGCAGGATGCCGTTGGTTGGCATGGAATCAGGTGCCTTCCACGCCGCCGGCAAAGGACCGGGTGCGGAGTTGGAGGCGCGCTTGAGGCTCTGCTCAAGCGGTTGGATGCGCGCAACAGCGGTGCCCAGGAGGTCGGCAACGGTGTTGTTCAATCCGAAATACAGATTGACTTGGACGGCACTGAGCAAAATGACCCCCAGCATGGCCAGCGCACTGAGCACGCGGCCCTTCCAGGGATGCCGGGGAAAGCGTGCTGCGCACAGCAGAACCGCCGCAACCGCCGGCACGGACCAGGCCACGGTCTCGAACGGAAGGTTCTCGGAAAACACGGCCATCAAGTCCACCAGGATCCAATGGACGAGAATCACCAGGCCAACGGAAACCAGCAAGGACGCCAGAACCGTCAGCACCCAGGACCGCTTCCGCCGCCACAGCAGGTACACGGCCCCTGCCACGCCGCAAGCGATGCTGATCCATAGAAACGGCCCACTGACGAGGCTGACATCCAACAGGAAGTCCATATCGCCTAACGCCAGGTTCCGACGCCGATAACCGGTCCGGCCTCCAGCCAGGAGGAGAGCCCGGCATAGGCATCGAAGTTCATCGCAAGCATGAACTTCTTGCCTTCGTACTGCAGTTCAACCACCACGACGCCGGGCTGGACTTTAACGAGCTCGTCCTCCGTCGGTTGGCGACGGCCCAAAAGCTCCAGTGAGCTGCGTTTGAACTTATGTTTGGGCACCACACTCAGCGACATCAAGCGGAACCACTCGAGATCATTGTCCTGATAACGACAAACCCCCATCTGCCAGCTGTTTCCAGCCGTGCAAATGGAGGCGTCGATCGTGCCGAGGGCGCGCCGCAGATTGAAGCGGCGCACCCCCAAAAGGCACAGAGAAATGATCAGCAACGAGAACGCTGTTGCCAAGGCGATGAACGGAATAAGGGAATCGTCCATCAAGGTCGTGCTATCGGATCCCCGCTGTAGCCGCTTCGCCCAGTTTGGCGTTGTCAGCAACAATGACCACGCGATCGTTGTCCACGGAGAAGAACCCGCCGTCGACAACTACCGCGATCCGGTCACCGGAAACCGGCTGGATTGCCAGCTCGCCCTCGGCCATGATGGCCAAAAGGGGCGAGTGGCCCGGCAGGATTCCGATTTCACCATCGCTGGTGCGGGCCTTCACCATCTTGGCCGCTCCGGACCACACGAAGTGGTCCGCCGCGACAATCTCAACCTCGAGCTCAGCCATACTACTTGGTCTGTTCCTGGATCTTGGCCCAGTTGCGCTCAACGTCATCCAGGCCGCCGACGTTGAAGAACGCCTGCTCTGCGATGTGGTCCAGCTCGCCGTCGCAGATGGCGGTGAAGCCTTCGACAGTGTCCTTGATGGAAACGGTGGAGCCTTCGACGCCGGTGAACTGCTTGGCGGTGTAGGTGTTCTGGGAAAGGAACTGCTGGATACGGCGTGCACGCGACACGACGATCTTGTCCTCTTCCGACAGTTCGTCAACACCGAGGATGGCGATGATGTCCTGGAGTTCCTTGTTCTTCTGCAGGATCTGCTTAACACGGACAGCCGTGTTGTAGTGGTCCTTGCCGATGTACTGGGGATCCAGAATACGGGAAGTCGACGTCAGCGGGTCAACGGCCGGGTACAGACCACGGGAGGCGATTTCACGGGAAAGTTCCGTGGTCGCGTCGAGGTGTGCGAAGGTCGTGGCCGGAGCCGGGTCGGTGTAGTCATCAGCCGGCACGTAGATGGCCTGCATCGAAGTGATGGAGTGACCCTTGGTGGAGGTGATGCGCTCCTGAAGCAGACCCATCTCGTCAGCAAGGTTCGGCTGGTAGCCCACAGCGGACGGCATACGGCCGAGCAGCGTGGAAACTTCCGAACCTGCCTGCGTGAAGCGGAAGATGTTGTCGATGAAGAGCAGCACGTCCTGGTTCTGGACATCGCGGAAGTATTCCGCCATGGTCAGAGCAGACAGGGCCACGCGCAGACGCGTTCCCGGCGGCTCATCCATCTGGCCGAAGACAAGGGCGGTGTCCTTGAGAACGCCGGCCTCTTCCATTTCAACCCAGAGGTCGTTACCTTCACGGGTACGCTCGCCAACACCGGCGAATACGGAAGTACCACCGAAGTTACGGGCAACACGGGTGATCATTTCCTGGATCAGAACGGTCTTGCCCACGCCGGCGCCGCCGAAGAGGCCGATCTTTCCACCCTTGATGTACGGGGTGAGAAGGTCGATGACCTTGATGCCGGTCTCGAGCATCTCCGTGGAGCCCTCGAGGGAAGCAAAGCTCGGAGCCTTGCGGTGGATCGGCCAGTATGCGTCGGCCTTGATCTCGGACTCTTCAACGTCCAGCGGCTTGCCGAGCACGTTGAAGATGTGGCCCTTGACGCCGTCGCCAACGGGCACGGAGATCGGAGCGCCGGTGTCCTGGACGGTGGTGCCGCGGACAAGTCCGTCGGTCGCCTGCAGGGAGATGGCGCGGACGAGGTTGTCACCCAGGTGCTGGGAGGTCTCGAACGTGATGGTCTTGGTCTGACCGTTGAGAGTAATCTCGGTGGTCAGAGCGTTGTAAATCGAGGGGATTGCGTCAGCCGGGAATTCGACGTCGACAACCGGACCAATAACACGGGCAATGCGGCCGGTGGCACCGGCCGTTGCTACGTGTTCGGTAGCAGTGGCAGTCATCTCTCTCACTTCACTC